>ERZ501053.49-NODE-49-length-26384-cov-46.907251_pt1 | contig 26384 bp, 20 predicted proteins | sample MGYA00510862_ERZ501053 | MGnify/ENA primary metagenome ERZ501053 (study PRJEB25958, sample SAMN03398521) | human skin metagenome | study: EMG produced TPA metagenomics assembly of the Human Skin Microbiome Metagenome (human skin metagenome) data set. | reverse complement strand
ATGGATATTGAACTCCGTCTTGATGGTGGTCTCTTCAGGTCCTACTTGTTCGGCTTGCCGCGTGTTGGTAACCCTACGTTTGCTTCATTTGTAGACCGTACGATCGGTCATAAACTTCGTTGGGCAATAAATGGTCGTGACTGGGTCCCCACAGTTCCGATTCATATCTATGGCTATCAGCATCCGTCAAATTACATCTGGATCTACCCGGGCAATTCAACTAATTGGAAACTCTATCCAGGTCAAGAAAATGTACATGGGATTCCCACAGTTCCTCGGGTATTCAATAACAATGATCATCAAGGCATTTACTTTCATACCCAGATTGGTGGTGTGGATGGCGAATGTCCCGCTCGTGTTGGAGCCCATTGATCCCGTTCGCTCGCTCTGTGTTGCCTTAATCAAACAATGACCATTCGAGCTCTTTACCCTTCTTTTTAACACACGGGTTCCATAAACGTTGCTCTAGAATTTGGATATGTGCTATAGCATTGACTTGAGTATATGAGCATATTCTGAACGTTTTCGGTGGCTTCAAGGATGTGAAGATACGTGATTTCATTACAAATCTGGGGATGCGGAAATAAGCTCATAATAAAGTGGGCTGTGACAATCGGTCATGTGAAGTCTCAACGGACGGGTAATGTCTCGGTCACACTACGTTGCTTCGACCACCATTTGATCATGACCTCGCAAGCAAGACGTTTGGGCATTCTGACGTCCGGAGGCGACTGTGCTGGAATGAATTCAGCCGTTTCTGCTGTGGTTAAAATGGCTATTTACCATGGTTATGAAACATTTGTGATTCGTGAAGGATTCGCTGGTCTAGTGAAAGGAAACCAAGAGAGCACAAGCAATGAGACGCGAGCTAAAATGAACCCACGTATGGTCAATGACGTGCCTCTTTCGTATGGATGTGGTGACTTTTTCCGTCTCGGTGATCTGGAGGATGGTGACTCGAATTATCATAACCAGTACATCATTCAAGTTGGTTGGGATGACGTTCGAGGGTGGGAGAACCAAGGCGGTACCTTGATTGGATCTGCACGTTGCAAAGAATTTTTGCAAAGAGAGGGCCGTCTGAATGCAGCGTACAATCTCATCAGTCATGGAATTTCTTCGCTTGTGATTTGCGGTGGTGACGGCAGTTTAACTGGTGCCGATATTCTTCGACAGGAATGGCCTTCTTTGCTAGAATCACTCATTGACCAAGACCGGATTTCAGCAGAACAAGCGCATTCATTCTGTCAATTACACATTGTTGGTCTAGTGGGCTCTATCGACAATGATTTGACAAGCACGGATTTGACAATTGGCTCTTCAACAGCCTTGCTCCGCATATGTGAGGCTCTCGATGCAATATCCAGCACAGCTTCTTCACATAGCCGTGCATTTGTTGTTGAAGTTATGGGTCGACATTGCGGATGGCTAGCACTCATGGCTGGCATTGCATCAGGCGCTGATTATATATTCGTACCTGAACGCCCACCACCAGACGACTGGCGTGCACATCTTCGCGAGTCATTGCTTTCGATTCGCGATAAGGGTAAACGAAAGTCAATTGTAATCGTTGCAGAAGGTGCCATTGATCGGGAGTTACAACCCATCAAGGCAAATATGGTGGCAGAAGTTTTATCGCAAGACTTGCATTTGGACACTCGCGTTACTATGCTGGGGCACACGCAGCGAGGTGGGCTTCCGGATGCAAACGATCGTATTTTGGCCACTCTGCAAGGGATTGATGCTTTAAAGGTGCTTCTGGAGGATGAGCCAAGTAAACCAGCGTATATAATTGGAATTCGCGAGGGGAGAATCAAACGCCTTCCGTTGCGCGAATCGATCGAGCGAAACAATTTGCTTCCAAAGGCAATTGCAGACAAACGCTTCGAAGATGCACAGGATGCGCGTGGGACTGACTTTCGTGCTAGTTTCGACACATTCACTTACAATGCCGCCGCGTCATCTGCCCACCACAAGCCAAGGGAGGCATTATGCATCGGTATTATGCACGTTGGAGCACCAGCTGGTGGAATGAATAGCGCTACTCGGACAGCTGTTCGCTTCTGCTTGCGCCGCGGTCACACAGCCTTGTTGATTCATAATGGATTTTCCGGTCTTCTTAAGGGCATTATTACCAAAGCAAGCTGGCTTCGAGTGGATTCATGGGCAACCTCTGGTGGTTCCGAATTGGGTACAAATCGCACATTACCGATTGAAAACCTCGATGGTGTGGCAGAGCAGTTGCAGAAACACAACATCCAGGCACTTTTGATCATCGGAGGGTTCGAGACCTTCACCTCCATAAAAATTTTGAGTGAGGCTCGATCAAAGTACGCAGCATTTCGAATCCCCCTTCTTGGCATTCCAGCAACATTATCAAATAATGTGCCCATGAATGAAAATGCAATTGGTGCACATACATCACTCGATGTTATGGTGAATGCTTGTGATATGATTATCCAGTCTGCGTCAGCGTCTCGGAATCGTGTTTTTGTTGTGGAAGTACAAGGCGGTCAATGTGGTTTTTTGGCAGTTATGGGCGCACTCGCCGTTTCGGCGGCTGTCGTCTATACGCCGGAAGATGGCGTCACGTTGCAACAACTCAACTGTGATATACAGTTCATGCGCCGAAGATTCAACTATGATCCTGAATATGTCAATGATGGTCGCATCGTGATTTGCAATGAGAGGGCTTCCTCCATATATACGGCCCAAACAATCGCTAAGATATATGGCGAGGAAGGTGCAGGCATATTCGACTGTCGCTACGAGCGACTAAGCCACGTTTTGCAAGGTGGCACACCTGCTCCGCTCGATAGGGTTCATGCAGCTCGAGTCGCTGTGCAGTGTTGTGAATTTTTGGAAAAGCACGCTGGTTCTGCCTCGGCATGGGACCCACCATCCGCAATCATAACTGTGCGTCAAGCCAGCACCATCATAACGCCTATCTCGCAAATGGTTAATTCGTCCGATTTTACTAATCGACGTGGTACGGACATATGGTGGAGTCATTGCAAAGAGTACGTAGAGATCATCAGCGGACAGAAATTCTTGTAGAATGTGTTATGTCGAACTTGTATGTGAAAGAAAATAACAAGTGGAAATGAAAATCGGGACGTGGAGCTTCACGCAGGCGCGGGTAATGCCTCGGGAGACTCTCCGGAGCGTAAGTGCTTGAATTCTCGAGCCCGTTCAAGCATCAGTCGTTGACGTTGCAGCCCTTCCTCGCTTCGAGCAGCTCGTCTAGCATCTTCCAGATTCTGTGCTGCCTTTGAGGAGTGTTGAATAGAGATTGTGCTATCGCGCGTCCCATAAGCACGGACCCCAAGAATCTGGATAGCAGATAGAACGCATCCCATTAAAAAAATAAATATAAAGACTTTCTGATTCCAAGGTGCAGCTTCTTGTTGACGCTTTGCATCCTCAGCCGAAGTAAAGGCAAACCCGTAGAATTGGTGTTCATGATATGGATTTTGAGCCATGCGCTGCCAAGAGGCATCGCGCTGGTATCTCGACCTGCGAACAACTTCTCTCCACATATACCAATGTTCCCAGTCATCGTCTGAGCGTGGTCCAAAGGATGCCGAGCGAGAATGACGTCCTGAACTTGGTATAGCCGCATGTCTGGAGCCCCAACCAACACCATATCTATCGTACATCAAACGTTTCTTTTCGTCCATGAGAAGATCGTATGCTTTGACAACAGTGCGGAATTTTTCAACTCGAGAATCCTTTTCTTGTTTGGATATTGAGGCGGAGTGATTTGTGTCAGGATGCAATTTTTTTACGAGACCATAATAGTTGGCTTTGATCTCTTGTCGGGTGGCCGTTCTTGGGACGTGAAGAATATCATACGGTGAGCTTTGATTCATTGAAGAGATTGGCATTGATGAAAAGTGTCTAACATTCCATTGGCTTCGCGGCCATGTGCTGAAGTAGGGCCGTTGCGCATTAGTCTGAGTGCCTGCACCTGATGGGGCATGTCTGCGACCATAGGCACACGCTTGGTAATGTACCAATTCTGCCGTGTTATTAATTTCAGCAGGTATAAATGACAATGGGACACTCATAGATCTCTCGTCTTTTTCATTAATTAACGTTTGCGAAAGCATCCATACTTGTGATGTGTGCTCCAAATCGTTGTCGTCGTCATGGCTGTTGGTAAAATCCTGCTTAACTTCATCGCACTGAATTTGCTGCACAGCTTCTAAAACATCTGGGTAGAAATATTCTGCTTCTTGTTCAGGATGAGATGATCCTGATTTCTTGTTCAACGAAGAGCATGTAGAACATGACTTGAACACGGTCAACATGCGTGGGCTTGTACTCAACGGTCTTGTATAGCAGAGGCGTATTGGGAATCGAGTTCGAAAGGTACAATACTTGTCTAAATGTAACAGCATTGATAAAACGTTCCAACCATGTCTGTAGCCTCCCATGGCCTGCATGCTTCTAGCAGATTGCCTCACTCGATAGGAAATGATTATAATTGCTTGAGAGCTAAGCGCGAGGCTGACTGACTTTAAAGAAGTGGAGGCCAATGGGTCTGTATGTGCCACTCAGACCCACGATTGGCTTCAAAGCAAACGCATGATGAATGGCAGTTTGATTCAACGGGTATAAGGAGAAGTAAACCCACACTGCTCCGAAATAAATAAGCTATCGACCCTGAATAAATTGCGGTAAATTTTAGAGGGTGACTACTTTGCCGCTTCCATCCTTGATAATGCCGAATCCAGGGCCGAAATGAGCTTGTGAGAGTCTGTTGTGAGTGATCTTCGGAAAGACGAACCTTCAACTTCGCGTTTCAAGTCTTGAATTTGTTGTTCACTAGAAGAAAGCTGCATGAGATCTTTTACTCGTTCAGCAAGGTCGTCGTTCTCTTTTTGTAGTAAGTCGACGCGCTGCAACAGTCTAACTCCAAGTACCGGGTTAGCATTCTCTGTCTCATGAGATTGGATATTTTCGTCATCACTTAGAGCCTGCAGACTTTGTTCCGCATTGAAGCATAACGCTTCGATTCGCATTTCCATGGCTCGTTCGCGCTGAGAAAACGCCTCGAAAACTTCACTTAGATATTCCCACGTGAATACCTTTTCATTTTTGTTTGATGGTGGGAGCGTTAAGGATGGGCGAGCCGGCAGGGGAGGGAAGATCTTGGACCAGCGACTGGTAGCGTCTGCAATCTGCGACACATATTGGGAGTGGTAGGACATGATGTGGTATGAACCTAAATTTCGGCCGATTTAACGAACGATCATTGGGAATGGCGTCCCACGTACGTAAAATGAGATCATCCAATGTGCTTCCTTTAGCCAAATCCTGTTCCTGATGCTCGTTGAAGTCTGGCGATGGTTTGCATCGCTTATATTTGGTAAACAATTAGATATCTGCATTGTTGGATTGCCGAATGCTGGGAAAACATCTTTTGTAAATGTCTTAACAGATGGGAAGTTTTCCGAGCAAATTCCCCCCACAGTAGGATACAATTTGCGCCAATTGCGCAAGGGCAGCGTAACAATGAAACTATGGGATATCGGGTACGTTGTGACTCGCTAATCTGTAAGTGGCCAGCCTCGTTTTCGGTCCATGTGGGCACGGTATTGTGCAGGTACATCTGCTATTGTTTTTTTGGTCGATGCAAGTGTCCCTTGTCCAAGGCAGGGAGACCAAGCCGTACAGGATGGCTCTGAAGAAGGCAGCAAAGAGCACCAGTGTCGAAGTTGTGCGTGGAAAATTGCCAGTCAGGAACTCCATACATTGATCAAGCAACCATCTCTGCAAGAAATTCCCGTTCTTGTGTTAGCAGCAAAAAACGATGTACCTAATTGCGCCACAACGTCGCAAGTCGTGGACCTAATGAAATTGCACGACATCAATGATCGTGAAGTCTTCTGTTACAGTATAAGCAGTCGCAACATGCAAAACATTGACAAGACACTGCAATGGCTGTGCGCAAGGCAAGGTAATAACTAAAGCGTTTAGTCTTGAGCATGTACACATATTCGTTTGTATCATAGCTATTTGTACAAAATACCGAAATTTATCCTTTGTATGAGCGCGATGAACCAATCACGCAGGCGGGGTATGATGTAAGAGGGCCGTCATTTTCGTTACATGAAACGCACAGAACGCAGTTCATGAGCTGGCTCATTTCCGGCGAAAGACTGCACACGCCCAGTAAATGGATCTGTAAGGCCAAGATGGTGTGCAAACTCTTCTTCGTTCATGTTCGCATGCAGTGCGCTATCCCGCAATGAGAAGATGATCGGGTAGTTATCAAAGCCGTAACCGGGTCGTATCACATAATCTTCAGCCGAATGCGCGCCATGATCACCCATAAACACGCTAATGTCATGCGAGACAGACCGCTGTATATTACCAACAGTCTCCGAGATCAAGGCTATTGGGCCTGAACGGATCCAGCTGGCAAATCGGGCAACAAATGGCACGGGTTCTTCTGATGCGGGTGAATTATTATCATTTGTCAATGTTACAGTTTCTCGTTCTTGTCGACGGGATTCGGCCACAATTCTGCTGCTCTTGCGATACAAAAGATAAAACTTGATAATCGCGTCAAGAAATAGAAAGATCCCTAACGCCATCACAAGATCACAGCCAATATTCGATCTTTGAATGGCACCTGATGAAGGCATATTGTCTTCATTATTGTCATCGTTACCATTTTCCTGGGATGAAACAGATTCCAAAGATGACTGTACTGTTAGACGCAGGTCGTACCCATATTGCAGGAGAGAAATTCCAAGGCCTGCACGGCTCCCGAACTTGGCCGCATGAGTAGAATGAAGGAGAAAAGTGAGGACGAAGCCAATAAATTGAAACGAAGTGCTCACAAATAGATTCCAAAGAAATGCAAAAATGGTCCCAACCATCATTCCGTCTTGTAGCATGTCTGACACTTCACCCACGTAAGCACTATTTTCAGACCAGACACCTTCCGAATCCGCCAATGAAGACCCGCCAAACACGTTACTTTCCCAGTACGTAGGAGCTGCATCTGCAGCTGCCACTTCATACGTCGGTGGGGGAGTATCATCAGCTAGGTCATCATCATCGCCACGGTCATGGGGGTCGACCGCAGAGCGCCTTGTCTCGGGCTTGGCGTTCAAATTCGAAAACACACCGTCCTGACTCATTCCACCTCCCATCATATGTGTAGTAGGCCGAGAACTCGCCGTTTCAGATTGCATAGAGGAGTATGTGATGCCCGGAAGCCTCATGCCAGACAATCGCCCGAAACGGGCTAAAATCAAGCGTGCACGATCAAGAATCGATGCTACTCTTCGATATGGTGTATTCCTTGAAAACTCCCCTACCCCTTCGATATCTTCATGGTCAAACAATACGCTTGATCCGTTCGCATCTCCGTTCTCCCCATTCATTGACGTGGGTGGGAATGTGCGGCGAGAAATCGTTGTCCAAGGCGTGCACAGATCGTACATAGCACTTGATCTTGTTGAGCCACGCGGCCAGAGCACCAAATCACGTGACATAAAGGAGTGTGGCCTTGAGATGTTTCAAGGCGGGAATGTCGTATGGACGCTATGGTATATCTATGTGTGACCATTAGTTTGAATCAGCAGTATCATAAAGTACTTAAGTCGTATCATCAAGAACTCTCGTATGTAAGTCTTGTACAATCATCTCAGACTAGGACTAAATAGTACTCGAAAAAGGACATTACGGACATGTGGAGGGACTGGCGCAAACATCTCAGAGTTTATATATCCCCAAGTGATGTGAATCCTTGTCGTTCGCATCTCAACTTTGTATCGAAAACAGCATATACACGCTTAAATATGTCGAAAGTGTCGCAGCCTGAACTCAAACGTTTCCTCGATAAAAATATCCTGATCAACATGCAGGGAGGTAGAAAGATTAAAGGGAACCTTCGCGGATATGATCTTTTTCTGAATCTTGTTGTAGATGAGGCTGTTGAGCAAGTTCAGGCCGAAAATAATCAACATCTTTGGGTCGACGGTGCACGATGTGGCACGGTTGTATGTACTATGTATTCTCTTGTTTTTTTCTGGCTAACACAAGATAAGGTTATTCGTGGCAACAGTGTTAATAGCCTGGAGGGGCTCGAGTCTATCAACACCAAATGAAACTGATTATTTATCGTCTAGTTTATGCCGGAATTGTTGCAAAATTATATTTTCTATCTGGTAAGGGGCACTCATGCCTACTAACATGTTAGTCACCCATGAGTCTTCCAATTTAGTTGAATACTCCATGTATAACATGTAGCTCTTTCATCGCCGTTCTGCAACGGTTGCATGACTCGGATATTGCGCATTAGATAAGCGACATCGATGCTAGCGCACTACGGAACTAATGGCTGTTGATCAGCGCCTTAGGTTAAGTCGCCATGTCGTCACTGATTATTCGTGAGGCTACTCGTGCGGATGTCCCGGTGATTCTTGAATTCGTGCGTACCAGTTAGACTCATGTTGAAACTAGATCAGACAGCTCGCTATTTACGAAAAGTCTTTAGACCAAGTTGAAGCCACTGAAGATTCTGTATGTACATGTTTTGAGACTTACCAATAAACCAAGTTAGCGACCACACTTTTCGATCAACACTTTGCGTATGTGATCCTCGCGGAGATTGATGTGGGCGAGGGCCAAAAGAAACCAGTTGGCTTTTCATTGGTACGTTGCTTGAAGCTAGAGGAAACGACTAATGTTACAAGTACTACTATGCGTATTCGACGTGGACGTCGCGCCCTACTCTATACCTTGAGGACCTTTTCGTCTATCCAGAGCACAGGAACAGGGGTATTGGGAAGCACCTCTTCAAGCGTCTAGGTGAGATTGCTGAAAAGAACCATTGCCTTCGGCTCGAGTGGTCTGTTCTCACATGGAACAAGTAAGTATAATGACGAACCTGACGTCCAGACCATCTATAGGATTTTACCAGAATACGTTGGGCGCGGAAACGTTGGACGAATGGCGCACCATGCGCCTCGAACACTCCGGAATTCAACGTCTCGCCAGACTCATTTGATTCGGCCGAGACCTACGGCATTCTAGTGCACGCGCTACTCAGTGCCGGGGCCCACGCGGTGTGAGTTCAATAATGAAAGAGATGTAGTGTGACACACAAAGTAATCGTACAAATGGACCTAGGTACTATCCCGGGTGGGAATGGTGGCTATGAACTTCACCAGAAACTTCGCACAAAGACAGTTCGTCTTATGCGAAAAAATAAGCACAATGAAGCAGTAGAAACCCTACACAGTGGCGCGATTCAGCTGCTAGACATGAATGAAGAAGGAAGCGCATGCGACCTGGCTGAATACCTTCTTGAGGTGTACATGCAAGCTCATGTTCCTATGGATAACACGTCACGCGAACGTATCAACTCGATTCTTGAAAAGACTAAGTCGCCTATGTGGCGTCGTAAAACTGTCATGGCCGCAAACAAATGGGCAATTTCAGCGACACAAAACCCTCTCGGTGACGAGAAACTTCGACTCTTCCTTGCTGAATTATTGGCTCGCGGTATGTATTTTTTTTTTCTCTCACAAATAACAGACAAGCAATTCTATGAAGCAGAAACTCATTTTATCGCGGCATGTGCATTGAACAAAGACAATGCGTCTAAGTTTGCACATATGCTTCTTGAGTGGAATTCATCTTATGCTGAAACTCTTACCGAATCTGATTCTGATCAGCCCCCGAAGGACTCTGTAGAGCGAGTGCTCTCAGGTACCTTTGCCCTGCGTGGTTGGGTTCCGTACGTTGGTTATTCAAAATTGTTTGACTCACACACACAGACTGCTACTTGTTCATGCTCCCGAGAGTGCAAGGGCGTTCATCCAGGATTATGTGCAAAACGCAATCAAGCTCCACCCGGCTTTGCTTCTTCCAGTCAAGCCTAATCCTCGCGAATACAGGTCACCAGCTAAAGTGTCGACATATTCGTCCGAAATCTTCATGACGGCCAGCCCTTCATTAAACTTCTCCCAGAATGCCGTTGCTTTGATTTGCGATGTCAAAAGCAAGTCTGGAAGTGTGCCGAATGAAATGAAGAGTGCATGGCAAATGCTTCTTCGTCAGTTTGTCCAGGAGGGCGGACTAGCCGGAATGGATTCAATCGTCGATGTATGTGTTTTAAGCTTGTTCAATTCTAACATAAAACAGCTGTTGTCACAAATTTCGGGCATTTACTTTGGATTGAGTCCCCCGCGTCGACAGACAGACATGTTGTCTAGCATGTTTTCGAGCATGATGGGTGGTGGTCAGAGTTCCTCCGATGAACAGAGCCTCTCTATCAAGCAATTGGCACGTCCCGCAGTGCCTGAGTCGAAGAAGGCTGCACCTGCACCTCCCTCAGCGCCCCCAGCGAATGAGGCTGATCAGCTCGTAGACGAGGAAATGGACTAGGATTAGAATGTTTAGTCAGCTTCCTATGTGTGCACATGTCGGGCGTGTGCCCAGGTGGCGTATTTTCATCCTCATCACATACGGTGCTGTCCTGAGTGCGACAGACGAGTCGAAATTACAAGGTGGGTGTAGGCGTACTTGGGGTGGCATCTTAGATTGCTTGTTGAGTGTTTGAGTCAACTTGCAACATGGTAGCTCAGCCGCCACCCGGATTTGTTGGTGTGCCAAGTGGTGCCATGCCGGATGGTATTCTCCCTAATAATGAACCTTCACTTATGAGCCAACCTGAGTTGGCTGCGAAAGCGCGAAAATGGAAACAGATGCAAGGTCGAAAGTATGGTGATCGTCGCGGCAAAACAGCGCTTGTAGACACAGGAAAGCAAGAGCTTCCACCTGAGCATGTTCGTAAGATTGTGAAAGATCACGGCGACATGAGCAACCGAAAGTACCGCGCGGAGAAACGCGTGCACCTTGGAGCGCTTAAATATGTACCGCATGCTATGATGAAGCTGTTGGAAAATATCCCTATGCCGTGGGAACAAGTTCGTGAAGTGCCTGTCTTGTACCACGTCACTGGTGCTATTACGTTTGTCAACGAAGTGCCGAGAGTGATTGAACCGATTTATCATGCACAGTGGGCCACTATGTGGCTAGCTATGCGAAGGGAAAAGCGTGACAGGCGTCACTTCAAGCGTATGAGGTTTCCTCCATTCGATGACGAAGAGCCGCCCATTGATTATGGCGATAATATTCTAGATGTCGAACCTCTTGAAGCCATCCAGCTCGAACTTGACGAAGAAGAAGATGCACCTATCATTGATTGGTTTTATGATCACAAACCTCTAGTGAAAGATGCTCGGTACGTTAATGGTCCGTCCTACCGGTTTTGGACGCTTGATCTGCCAAAAATGGCTGCCCTTTACCGACTTGGTCGAACCTTGCAAAGCGATTTTACCAAGGGAGACAAGAATTATTTTTACTTGTTTGATCTCAAGTCTTTTTATACAGCCAAGTCGCTCAATGTGGCCATTCCTGGTGGTCCTAAGTTTGAACCCTTGTACAAAGACATGGATGATTATGATGACGATTGGAATGAGTTCAACGATATCCGGAAGGTTATAATTCGCCATCCTATTCGCACTGAATACAAAGTGGCATTCCCGCATTTATACAACAGTCGTCCGCGATCTGTATATCTTGGTATATACCATGAACCAAAGAATGTATATGTGCGAACCGATGATCCTGACCTCCCGGCTTTCTATTTTGACCCAGCTCTCAACCCCATATCACGTCGTTCATTAGGATCTGCCAAACATTTCCGGTCGCATTTCAATGACGGCGAGCCAGTGCTGTCCCATGAAGATACTGTGTTTGGTGAAGGCATCCAAGGAGATGATGAACTTCCTGATGAACTAGCTTTTTCTTTACCTGAGGGCATCGAACCATTTCTTGAGAACGTACCACTGGAGAATGATCTCACCTCTGATGCCGTCGCTTTGTGGTGGGCAGCGCCTCCCTACAACCGACGTAGTGGCATGACGCGTCGCGCTGTTGATGTCCCTCTTATCAAAGCCTGGTATTTGGAACATTGTCCTCCAGGGCAACCTGTGAAAGTTCGCGTGAGTTACCAGAAACTGCTGAAAAAGTATGTACACAACACGCTTCATGCACGACCGTACAAGGCGCAGTCAAAGAAGTACCTGTTTCGCCAGCTCAAAGCAACAAAATTTTTCCAGACGACGCATTTGGATTGGCTGGAAGCTGGACTGCAAGTTGTCCGTCAAAGCTTCAACATGTTAAATTTGCTAATCCACCGCAAGGCGTTGACATATTTGCATTTGGATTATAACATGAACCTGAAGCCTGTCAAGACACTTACCACGAAAGAGCGAAAAAAGTCTCGCTTTGGTAATGCGTTCCATTTGGTCCGAGAATTGGCTCGTATGACGAAGTTGATTGTTGATGCACATGTTCAATTTCGACTGGGCAATTGTGATGCATATCAGCTGGCAGATGGGTTGCAGTATTTGTTGAATCACGTTGGTCAACTGACGGGAGTTTATCGATACAAGTACAAAGTAATGCATCAAATTCGTGCCTGCAAAGATCTCAAACACGTTATCTATTATCGTTTCAATTCTGGCCCTGTCGGAAAGGGACCGGGTGTTGGGTTTTGGGGACCCTCTTGGCGTGTTTGGATTTTTTTCATGCGTGGCGTCACTCCTTTGCTGGAGCGATGGCTGGGCAACTTACTTGCCCGTCAGTTCGAAGGTCGCAATGGCCGCACTGGTGGTAAGTCAGTGACGAAACAGCGTGTGGAATCGCACTTTGATCTTGAGCTTCGTGCAGCTGTAATGCACGATCTTCTCGACATGATGCCTGAAGGCATCAAGCAGAACAAGAGTAAAACGATTCTTCAACATCTTACGGAAGCTTGGCGTTGCTGGAAAGCAAATGTACCGTGGAAAGTTCCTGGCATGCCGACTGCAATTGAGAATGTGATTTTACGGTATGTCAAGTCGAAAGCCGATTGGTGGACTTCAGTTGCGCATTATAACCGCGAGCGTATTCGCCGTGGTGCAACGGTGGACAAGACTGTGAGCCGTAAGAACTTGGGCCGTCTGACGCGTCTTTATTTGAAAGCCGAGCAGGAGCGTCAGAATGCATATTTAAAGGATGGTCCATATATTACGTCTGAATCAGCCGTGGCGATCTACACGTCGACAGTCCATTGGCTTGAGAGTCGACGATTCCAGCCCATTCCATTTCCTTCACTGAATTTCAAGCACGATACGAAGTTGCTCGTGCTTGCTCTTGAAAAGCTTAAAGAAGCGTACAGTGTTCAAGGCCGTCTTAACCAAACCCAACGCGAGGAGTTGGCTCTCATTGAACAAGCGTTTGATAACCCGCACGAGACATTGGCACGCATTAAAAGATTGATGCTAACACAGCGAGCATTTAAGGAAGTCGGTCTCGAGTTCTTCGATACGTTTGCAAAACTGGTCCCTACATATGACATTGAGCCAATCGAGAAAATCACCGATGCATACCTTGACCAATACTTGGCTTATGAGGCTGATAAGCGTGCCCTGTTTCCTGCTTGGATCAAGCCGAGTGACCAGGAACCCCCACCGTTGTTGGTGTACAAGTGGTCAAACGGTATTAACAACTTGCAGGACGTCTGGGACACGTCTCATGGTGAATGCAATGTCTTGATGGAAACAACATTGTCGAAGGTGTTTGACAAAGTTGATATAACGCTGCTGAATCGTCTTTTGCGTTTAATCATGGACCACAATTTGGCTGATTATATCACTGCCAAGAATAATGTGTCTATTGTGTGGAAGGATATGACCCATGTGAATTCATATGGTTTAATCCGAGGCTTGCAGTTCTCTGGTTTTGTGTTCCAATACTACGGCCTTATTCTTGACCTTCTGATCCTGGGTCTTCGTCGAGCTAGTGACTTAGCGGGCTCGCCAAAGATGCCGAATGGGTTCCTCCAATTCGAGGACAAAAGCACAGAAACCCGTCATCCTGTGCGTATGTACATGCGCTATGTTGATCGCGTGCACATTCTATATCGGTTTACGGCTGATGAATCTCGTGACTTGATCCAGCGATATCTCAGTGCGAACCCTGATCCCAATAACAACAACCTGATCGGTTATAATAACAAGAAGTGTTGGCCTCGTGACTGCCGTATGCGACTGAATAAGCACGATGTCAACCTTGGCCGTGCCGTATTTTGGACAGTCAAGAACTCATTGCCTCGAAGTCTGACGACGATCGAATGGGACGACACATTCGTGAGTGTGTACAGCAAAGACAACCCGAACTTATTGTTCTCGATGCAGGGTTTCGAGGTTCGAATCCTGCCGAAGATTCGACAAGGAGATTTGGGTGAGCAACGCGATGGTGTATGGTCTTTAGTGAATGCCGATACTGGTGAACGCAGTGCACAGGCGTACTTGCGAGTGTCAGACGAGTCTATTGCAAGTTTCCACAACCGTGTTCGACAAATTCTTATGGCAGCCGGATCCGCACCATTTGCCAAGATTGTGAACAAGTGGAACACCACTCTGATTGGGCTTATGACGTATTATCGCGAAGCAGTGATTCATACTAATGAGTTACTGGACCTACTTGTCAAGTGTGAAAATAAAGTTCAGACGCGTGTCAAGATTGGTCTGAACAGTAAGATGCCATCAAGATTCCCGCCTGTTGTGTTTTACAGTCCGAAGGAGTTGGGTGGACTTGGTATGCTCTCGATGGGTCACGTCCTGATTCCGCAGTCTGATTTGCGCTGGTCTAAGCAAACAGAGACCGGTATCTCGCACTTCCGCTCGGGTATGAGTCATGATGAAGACCAACTCATTCCTAATTTGTATCGATACATTCAAAGCTGGGAGTCAGAATTCCAGGACAGCTCTCGTGTTTGGTCAGAATATGCGCACAAACGAAAGGAAGCCAATGCTCAGAATCGACGCCTTACGTTGGAAGATTTAGAAGATTCGTGGGATCGAGGTATACCACGTATTAATACGCTTTTCCAAAAGGACCGTACAATTTTGTCATATGACAAGATGTGGCGTCTCCGGAACGAATTCAAGCAGTACCAACTACTTAAGTACAATCCTTTCTGGTGGACGTCTCAAAGACACGATGGAAAGCTGTGGCAACTTAACCAGTACCGAACAGACATTATTGCAGCCTTGGGCGGTGTCGAAGGGTGTCTGGAACACACTTTGTTTAAGGGCTGTAATTTCCCGACATGGGAAGGTCTTTTCTGGGAGAAGGCGTCTGGCTTCGAAGATCAAATGAAACACAAAAAGCTTACGAACGCTCAGCGTTCAGGTCTCTCGCAAATTCCTAACCGTCGCTTCACTCTTTGGTGGAGTCCGACAATTAATCGTGCAAACGTGTATGTCGGTTTCCAAGTGCAGCTCGATCTTACGGGCATTTTCATGCATGGAAAGATCCCGACGCTCAAGATATCTTTGATTCAATTGTTCCGTGCACACTTGTGGCAAAAGATTCATGAGAGTGTTGTTATGGACCTTTGTCAGGTGTTCGATCAGGAATTAGAGGCTCTTCAAATCGAAACGGTGCAAAAAGAAACGATTCATCCTCGGAAGTCGTATCGTATGAATGCATCTTGTGCGGATATCGTCTTGTTTGCAAGCTACAAGTGGCCTATGTCGAATCCATCGCTGCTAACCGACTCGCGTGATGTCATGAGCGGGGCTAGTGGATCAAAATGGTGGATTGATGTGCAGTTGCGCTGGGGAGACTTCGACTCGCATGATATCGAGCGATACTGCCGTGCCAAATACCTGGACTACACCACGGACAATACGTCCATTTACCCGTCACCAAGCGGCGTTCTAATTGGAATCGACTTGGCTTATAATATGCACTCTGCTTACGGCTCGTACATTCCAGGAGCGAAGCCATTGCTTCAGCAAGCCATGGCCAAAATTATGAAAGCAAATCCTGCTCTGTATGTTTTGCGCGAGCGTATTCGCAAAGGTCTTCAGCTTTACAGCTCGGAGCCGACAGAGCCTTACTTGAATTCTGGCAACTATGCCGAGCTTTTCAGCAATCAAGTGATTTGGATGATTGACGATACCAATGTTTACCGAGTGACCATCCACCGAACTTTTGAAGGAAACTTAGTGACAAAGCCTATTAATGGTGCAATTTTCATTTTGAACCCACGCACGGGACAGCTATTCCTTAAAGTGATCCACACGTCTGTATGGGCTGGTCAAAAACGACTTGGTCAGCTTGCCAAATGGAAGACGGCTGAAGAAGTGGCTGCATTGGTGCGTTCTTTGCCGGTTGAAGAGCAGCCAAAACAGGTTATTGTTACGCGGAAAGGAATGCTGGATCCTCTTGAGGTTCATCTGCTTGACTTCCCGAACATTGTGATCAAGGGTTCTCAACTTCAACTTCCCTTCCAAGCATGTATGAAGCTTGAAAAGATCGGTGACTTGATTCTCCGAGCGACGCAGCCGCAGATGGTTTTGTACTCGTTATATGATGACTGGCTCAAGAGCATTTCGCCATATACGGCTTTTTCACGTTGCATTTTGTTGCTACGTGCTTTGCATGTTAACTCGGAAAAGACCAAGGTGATTCTTCGCCCTAACATTAACACAGTCACTCAGCCGCACCATATCTGGCCATCATTTTCTGATGAAGAATGGATCAAGGTCGAAATTGCTCTGCGCGATTTGATTCTACAAGACTATGGTCGTCGAAACCAGGTGGCTGTGGGCAGCCTGACCTCAAGTGAAATTCGTGACATTATTCTGGGTATGGAAATCTCGTCACCATCGCAACAGCGTCAACAAATGGCCGAGATCGACCAAAACCAGCCACAACAGCAGGTCACAGCTACTCAAACGCGTACTGTCAATGTCCACGGCGACGAAATTCAAACGGTGACAACGACCCAGTACGAAAACCAAGTGTTCAGCTCCAAGAGCGACTGGCGTGTACGTGCTTTGAGTGCAACGAACCTCCCTCTGCGTTGTCAACACCTCTATGTTTCAAACGAAGATGTGCGAGAGGACGCCGGTGCACTCACATACGTGGTGCCAAAGAACATCCTTAAAACCTTTATCATCACTGCCGACTTACGGACACAAGTGGCTGGCTTCATATACGGAGCGTCGCCCCCTGATATGCCGGCTGTGAAGGAAATCAAGCTTATTGTGTGGGCTCCGCAGCGTGGGAGCAACACGGGTGTTGAGTTGCCTGATCAACTTCCCACCCATGATTACATGCTGAAGGATCTGGAACCGTTGGGGTGGATTAAGACGCAGGCTCTGGACTTGCCGCATCTTGCACCCAGTGATGTTGCTACACATGCTCGCATGATGGCAGCTCATCCTGAATGGGGAGCTAACAGCGTTTGCATCACATGTGCCTTTACTCCCGGCTCTGTAACTCTGTCAGCACATACGTTGAGCGTGGCGGGTTTCGAATGGGGACGTAAAGCATCGGCAGCAGACGCCTTGGGACCTGCGCCAGGATTCAACCCTGGTATGGTTGACAAAGCACAGCTGCTACTTAGTGACCGCATTTTGGGTACAACGCTGGCGCCTACCGATGGTGCGTGGAACTTTGGGTTGTCACTGTCGGCGCAATGGACACCTCATTTCCAATATACACTGCAGCTGGCCCCTCCTGCCGCTTTCTGGGATGAAGTTCATCGACCACAAAACTTCTTGTCATTTGCGGGTGCATTGGCCGACAATGAAAACGCTGCGGACTGGCAAAATGCACTTGACTGATTTCATATATTAGGTATCAGATAGGTATTTGATTTCTACACCTAAATTAGACACAGCATGCGATAGTAGATTGGATTGAAGACCAACCGAGACCAGGCATCGACGCCAATGACCTTCCCACAACAGGGAAAATACGCCGGACGTACTTATGCGGGCCTTGAGCAAGCCTAAAAACAAAGATGTAGCAGGTGTGGCGGGCGGCTCCACGGAAGCAAGCGCGGGTAACGGTGTATGTGTGGGCGATGTTGATGAGGTCAGCGAGCGCGAAGAAGAGGGTGACGACGACAAATTTGAAGTCCCGGACCTTGACTCAGGTGAAGGCTTTGAGACGTGTGTCGGAATTGCTGCAGACGTCGACGAAGCATGTTTGGACGGTACTGACTCACCGGGTGTCTCTTCGCTTTGCTCTATATGCGCACTCGCATCCAGTGTCGGTGCCAGCAAAGTCAAAGACGAAAATTCCCTATCCCGAAGCGAGACATTTGAAGATGCGCCAGGCATGGTCCAAACACCCACACGCTCCCGCAAAGAGCTAGCGGTTTCGTACGTGTCTTCGTCCGGGGTACGACGTAGGTTGTATTCGGCACCTAATGCCAAGTCGGATTCAAAGGAAAACACATTCAAGTCAAACCGTGTGCATAATAGCAAATCCTCGTCAATTCGCGCGGTATAAGCCGTGCGGACGTACCCCATGATGGGATTTAGCGTCAGTGACGCTACGGCAGGGGCACTCTTGGGACCACCAAACATATTTGCTGCACCTTGGGGTAAAGTACAACGCATCCCAGCCGACACTAATGAAATGTAAGTAATGCAATGTACGTACTTCCACCACTCTTTTCGGCAATACTAAAAAATAGCTCACCACCGGCGCTAAGTGTGGCAGCGTCGGCGACTGAACAGATATGTCGCAAGATTCTGGCGCCCCATAATGCATCATCTAATGAGTAAGTGTACTCTGTCATTGTGCGTGAAGACTGATGCTGGAGCGTGAGAAGAAGATTTGTGACTCCTGGCGGACCAATAGGTCCTTTTGTTGATGCTGACTCACTGCCCGAACGATTCGGAGGTATGATGCCAAGCCAACGCCCTAGAGGCACAACAGGGAAACGTGGCGCATTTGACAAAGCTGTAGCCATAACCTGCCAATGTTCTGACAAGCGGAATACACAAAGTGCTTCCACACAAGAACTAGGCGCATGCATACTTCCATACAAAAGCATCTCGCGTGTTGCTTTCGGCTGATGCTTGTGTTGCGAGAAATGCATATTTGGCTCGAGAAAAGGAGCCGCACGCGTCATACACCGCAAAGGGTCCTGAATACATCCCAAATCAAAAATAGAGTTCGTAGAAGCATGGGAATAAGCAATAAAGCCAGACAGTGGGACTGTCAGTATACGTGTGCTCGCCGTAAAAGAGGATGCAGGAGTGAGGGTGGCCGACGAAAATATTACACCGCGAGGTGTGGTAAAGTCAAGAAGAACTTGTATTCGTTAGTAACAGACGAGCAAACACACCATCGCTTGCTTTTGAGAGATTTAGATAAGAGGACTGATCATTCCAGCCGGTGGCCCGCCAGTACTCTCGGAGTAGCACCGTCGCTGCATCATACATAGTGGGGTGCTAAGAAGTGGAGGGCTTCGTTCCATCACAATTACAGCCATGTTATAAGCCTCGACCGTGGTATGTTCAACATAGTGAAATTTATGTACATTACAATGCAGTTTATTTAGTATACTAAAGGAAATAAGACTTTTGACTATGCTCCGAAGATGTGCTCAACTTCATCGATACCACCAGGGTGTGGGGAAGATAAGGGCACATCGGGAATCATCATTTCCTCAACACTTGGTGCCGGCGTCTCATTCGTTTCCTCTTCCGTAGAGATCGCATCCTCCACCAAATCCTCGGCGTTCCAATGCAAGGTTGGATGAATAATGCCTGGGTTGGAATGAACACGACGAAGGCTTTGTCTAACACCGGGCGAGCTGGAAGCTGAGAAACGCCGAACACTAAAATTAGCTGATGGGGAACGACTGGACACGTTGCGAGGTGACAAAGATTTTCGGGCCGAGTTTGGAGAGCGAGAAAGAACGTCCATTTCATGTGGACTCATATGTTCCCACACATTTTGTCCGTTGGATGAAACAGTATTGTTAGTTGATGGACTTTCAAGCTCTATGCCGGGCAGAATCGAAAGGGTATCATTTGGATACATTTCTTCCATGACATCTTCGTACGCGTCAAAGTAACCTTCTACAGACACGCCAGAAATGTATCGCCCAGGAGTGCCTGCTCCAACCGAATGAGGATGTGGCGGAAATGCCTCTCGCTCAAAAATATCACGGCTTGCCTCGTTCCATTCCTGAGCATACGCATCCTTTGCATTGGCGGGTAAGGCTTCTGTGCCGGCGACGTGACTGTGGTAACGGTAGCGCGACTTGTTGAAAAATTGTATTAATGCTCGGAGAGTTTGCTCTTCAGGAAGTGAGGCTTCCACTTCGGCCTCCAAGTCGCTACCACCAGGCCAATCCTCACGCAGTCGTGGACGACAACGCAAATAAATTTGTGTGATGATGCGCATGTTTGACTGACGCCACTTTCGTCCGCAATAAGGAATTTGACACTTCAATAGCTTGAGAACGTATAGTTCAAGTCCAGAATGGGGTACACTCAGTGTTCGTTTTAGAATAGCGGAACTTTTGTATTGAACAAGCAATAGAATTCGATGTACTTTTGATTTGCAAACTTGATAAAGAATGCGTGTAAAGTTGGATGCCGTGGCCATATTGCGCCAAGAAAAGGGCGGTGAAGATGTTTGCGAATCGGAGTGTCGTATACGCAAAGGATCGTTGGGGTATTCATTCCAAACATTTCCGATCAGAAGAGAGAGTTGCTCTAGAATCTGCTGGGGTGTAGATGTCGAATGGTCATGGCCAACAAGACGACAATACTCGAATAGACCGAATGGATGAGCCTCGCATCGTGAATGCACTGCTTGGTCCACAACTTGCAGTCCGAATAGCTTGAGGATCAATAAAATCACATTCGTGTCTAAGAGCACTTGAGCAAGGTATTCAAATTTGAGAATGTGACTCGCTTTAAACCAATGCAGACACAATAGCAAAAACGAACTTACAGCCTTATTCAAAATTTCACGATGGCGACAAATATCAACGTCTTCAAGCGTGGGGGAGGGAGCTTGTTCTGAAGGTGTACCCTCCGCAACAGCTCGCACGTATGCGCTACTGGTGCTACCCGTTGTGGCAGTAGCAAGCACAAGCTTCAAAAGAACGATAACTGCACTTTGTAAAGAAGGCAAAGAACGGCGGTAGATCTCATCGATCCATTCTAGCCTTTGATCATCTTCCGCACTTATTGGCACAGGGCCTGGCTGACGAAGACACAAGTTCTGAAGCATTTCTTGTACTTCAGATATGCTTGAGTCTTGTGCACCTCGCGCTTCATTTAAAAACTCTTGACGAACACACCATGTTTGCCATGTACCTGTCCCGATAAATAGACGATCGCGGTAAAGCGAAGAAGCTTCTTGGATTCCGACAGGCACATCAGGCCCATTTTTGACAGGTGCTAAAGGCAGAATAAACGGGCGACTTTGATTTGTTTGAAATTTTTGCCGACCAGGCTTTAGAGGTGGTGGTGCTGCAGCTGACTTTGCCATTGCAATGCGTTCCTCGTCCATCACAAGCAGCGCGTCGTCAGTGGGCCCATGAGTGTTATGGTTCGTCGAAAGAGGTAGAGTGGCGTTAGCCAGGACAGTTCCTCCTATCAATTCGGACCGCTGGTGATCTACCAAGGTCGGGTACTTGGCCATAAGTTCAGACTGAAATTGACGTATGTCTTGAGGAATGACAGGCATCTTTTCCGCAAGACTTGACTTGGGTACGAGGCCTTCGCGAATCCGTACGCGTTCTTTGCATTTAGAGAGTGCATCACTGCCACCCATTGACGCAAGAAGAGACTTCCATGTTAACAGGACGAGTTTTTTTACTGGGAATCCTTTGATACTTTTTTCTCGCAAATTAGCCACCAGATTAAGAAAGAAATTCGGCAAGGGTGGGTCCATAAACATCAATGCCTCACTGAGGCGAAAATCACCACGCAAAGACTCGATTACAGTATACAGCTGAGAAAAATGCACGGAAACTTCCACATTGATACTCTCCAGGTAATCAACCTTTTCTTGTGGTGTCATTATGTTCTCACTGCTGGAAGATGAATGATTCTGAGGGACAAAGTCAGGTAAGGTGCTCACCCAGTCATGGCGCCAGCAGGCGCGCCGACAAGCAACGAACAAGTCTTCAATACCACCCAGCTCAAAGACCATGCGCGCATTTTCTTGAATCCAGGCTAATTGCTCCCTTTCTGAGCTGGTCTCACCAAAAGATCCCTGAAGGAGATACAGAAGCGCATGTGAAGCAGTTGTGCGTGCCACAGTATCTTGCAAGTCAAGAGAGTTCAAAAGGTGTAAAAGAATGCGACGTCGCGAATGCACGTCAAGCGTTGTCCAAGCTGTTTGTCAGTTGAATGACTGGTACATACAAGCTACAGATACGACATCAGGTATATTCATTGATTTCCATTTAGATTTCGCCCATTCTTGCCACATGAATTTGTTTTCAATGAATAATGGTGCCTCGATATACGAGTAAAACTCTTCCAGTTCATTCTCGATACAGTCGGCATCTTGATCAAGGGAGTACGAAATCTCAGTTTTAGTGGATCCGCAATTATTGACATCATCTCCCAAGTCATTCGGCGCTTCTTGCGAGGGGAGATTTATCGCCGACGCGAGCTCATTAGCTCCGACCATGTTATGCAGGTCGTCAAGCTTTGTCTGGCGCAACCTTGAGGCCAATGCACCCTGAAACACAAGTCCGCTCGCTCACCGCATACGCGTCTAACGCTTTATGCCAAATGCACGACACTGTAGCACGTGACTGGACGCACCGGGGCGTTGACCGCCTCGCTGATTCCAGCGCTCACTAGCCAAGTGTCTGCTGGCTCATTGTCGAGAGGGATCGCCTGCCCGTGCGCCTCTTTATTATGCAACTGATTGCATACTGCCTTGCCCTGCTGAGCAGTATTTCTGTGGCATTGGCTCTATCAGCCACAGGAAGCCGGGTTCTTGCCGTCGTGGGAGAGGATCCTGATGCATACTCTTCGTTCTTAGGGTCACTTAAGGAGCGGGGATACACGACAACGAGCTTGACTCCAGAGAAGGTGTCGGAGACCACGCTGTACAAGTTCGGAGAACGAATGTTCGACCATGCAGTGATTCTCGCGCCAAACATGAAACAATTTCCCAAAGGACTGGAGCCGTCAACGTTGATCGATTTCCTTCGCGATGGGGGAAACCTCATGGTAGGATTATCGCCGAAGCTCACTGAATCTTGGCGTGGGTTTGCCCGCGAATTTGGACTTGAGTTCGGCGATCGTGATACCATGCTGGTCGACCATTTTGGATATGATGCGCAGATGGACCGCGGTGACCACACGGCCGTGCAGGTTGGTGGTTCAAGGTCCAGTGCCCCGCTGGACGCTGGCGGGATTGTGCCAAACGAGCTTGTGTTTTCTAAAGATACGCTTTCATCCCAAGAATCCTTTTTGTATCGCGGAATTGCGCACTGGATCGGCCCGTCACCGTTGGCATTTCCTTTACTCTTGCCTCCAGCTACATCCTATCAGACAGATGTGCCCATGATCACGACTTCGGAAGTCGAAGGCGGTTGGGCAGCAAAGGGTATCAACAAGCTTGAGCCACTCAATGCGGTGGAAAATTTACTTACAGGTGCTGATGCTCATTCTTCCGATACCAAAGCTTCGCTTGCGTCGGCCATACAACTGCGTGATAATTCTGCGCGCGTCATGTTTGTGGGGAGCGTAGAGATCATGCAAAATGAAATTTATGCAATGGAAGACCGCCCAATTCAACGAGCAGTAGTTGACGACTTGATTTTGTGGACTTTCCAGGAGCATGGTGTGCTTCGCGTGGTTCGCAGGGCACACGAACGACTTCGTGCAGGACCAGAGGATCTACGACCAGACTATGAAGAAGAACCTGGAGTAAATAAGATGTACCGCATCAAAGACACCGTGAATTATGTGCTTGAGGTACAGCAATTCGAAAATGGAGCTTGGAGGGCCGTGTCGCAGCCCCTGGATTTGCAACTGAGTGCTATCATGCTTGATCCCTACGTGACTGTGCCCCTACTGCCAGAAGCAGGCTCGAATAGCACTGTTTACCGTGCTATACTAGGCCTTCCCGACAGACACGGTGTATTCACTCTACGAGTTAACTGGAAGCGACATGGCTACACATACATAAGGGCAGATGACGTGATACCTGTGCGTCCTTTCAACCACAACGAGTATCCGCGAATGCTTAGCAGTTCATGGCCTTACGTGGCAGGCGCATTATCCACTATGCTAGGCTTTTCAACTTTTGTTGCATTGTGGCTCATCATGCCATTGAGCAAACTAAGTAGTAAAATGTTGTAGAGCTACAACACTGTTACGTCCACACGAGAGCACACGTGTTCGGCCCATTCGAAATATTCTCCCCTGGAAGCTGCCAACCTAGGACGGGAACGGTTGTTGTTGCTGGTAGTGGTGGTGACAAGACCTTGTGGACGATATTATACATAACTCCCAGTGATTCGTGTGTATCATATATGAGTTTTACATGTAAAGCGCTTTTCATCGCTTGTCTTAGTTCTAACCATGCATCATCGACATGGGTGGTGAAAGACTCATCATCACCCACAAGAGTAAACAGAGCAATGCCAGACGTCAGAGAAGTTGAATCATCATATTCGCACATTTGGTAGCAACATGTGATACCGTCTGATCTTATCTTTTTTGCACGAAGACCAACTTTGCGCTTTTCGTCAAAAATACGAGCGGTCAACTGCCATTCACAGCACGCATGTTTTGTTAGACTCTTTGACGGTAGATACACAAATAGCATCGGCTCAGTTTTCTGATGCAAAGAAAGCGTACTCTGAGTCATATCCAAACCGTCTGGTGGTGATAGCCAACAAATGCCGCCCTCAACATGAACGCACGCACCCCATTCTGAGACAGCGTCGACAATACGCTGCTGATGTTGGACAGATAGTGCAAGCTGCAAGGCCACGTCGTCAGGCAAGTCGAGTGTTGCGGGCCGCATGCCGATTTGACCTGACATATATATGCGATGATGGTCGCTGACGGCCTGTGAAAATGGACCAAGACTTGCAGGAACCCAATACCCCTGACTTCTTACGTGTAAAGCTCGACGCTCGCGAGGAAAAGATGCAGGACGACAAGCAACAACATCAAGCTTGATCCGCAATCCCAACGATCTCACCGGCAATGCAAGACAAGACCTTGATGGTGGGGCGGCACCGAACTCAGCACAATACATCCGTTGAAATGCTTCAAAATAGGAGGCCGACGCAAGATACACGTTCACGTGAGCAATGTGCGTCCGATCATAGTCCTGTTTCTTTAGAGTATCGAATACATGGGCGAAAGCACTGCGTACTTCGTCCTCGAAACTCACGCGATGGAAACTCATGGATGGTGCAGAAACATTAGCAATAGTGAGCCAATCGCCACGCCTTGACATGGACATTGTTGGCTCCTGCCAGGTAGTGAAGTCCGCATCCTTATACATTGATATACTTGGGGTAGGATTTGACAGGTTTTTGCGCAGAGCTTCAAAGGATGCATTTCCCACATCGTCAAGCAAAGGTGGTGCTTGAATAGATTTCAATAAGACCGCTGGTCCGTATTCAGTTTTGTCAATCAACGAAGTGCGGAGAATGCGCAAATAGCTCACGCTCGCAAAAGCCGCGTCACTGTGAAGAATTGTTTCGGTTTCATCGACGGAAATACGGCGCTGAAACAGAGGAGAATCTAAACACAGCGTTTCATACTCCCCACCTTCTCCGCAAACATGGGCCCCGTATAACTGACTGAGTTTTTCTAGTTTGGGTGTTAGTTGTCTCAAGGAACGGCCCAAATCACGCTCAGTCAGCTCTATACCAGCGACTTTAATGAGAATAGCATCTAATCCAGAGTTGTTCATTTCATGCAAAAGAGACGACTGGTCTCGATTCCAAAGATAGGCAAGCGGTTGTAAATTTAAATCTGGTCGAAATGAACTGGTATCAGTAGTAGAACTGAAGATACACGTACACATGCTCGACACGGACTCGCTGATAGTTCGAAAGAATCGCGCCTACACTTACTCCCTCGATGTCAGGATGCTTCTCTTTCACATGAAGCAAGAGATGATAAAGATCTTCCGTCTCGTCTTCATCTGTTTGTTCAAAATCTGAAGGCTTCTTTGTAGGATCGCGGGCACCATAAACGGCGCCTTGGTTGATAGCCTTTCCACGAATTTGCCTGCGATATAATGGGAGGTTCATCGCCTCTGCGATCTTTTGCACCGCATCATGCCCCACCGTCTGATACATGTATGAATCCAGTTCATCTGTTGTGAGTAAAGCAAAATGTGCATACCCTTCCCACCTGGTGGAATCAAAGTTGCCAAAGCAACGATATCATGCTTTTGTAGAACACAATGGCACAGGTTAAAGCAACTATCCTTACCACCCGAAAGCAAGCCTACAACTTTCATTCGTGTGATGATGG
>ERZ501053.45-NODE-45-length-27403-cov-44.251134_pt1 | contig 27403 bp, 20 predicted proteins | sample MGYA00510862_ERZ501053 | MGnify/ENA primary metagenome ERZ501053 (study PRJEB25958, sample SAMN03398521) | human skin metagenome | study: EMG produced TPA metagenomics assembly of the Human Skin Microbiome Metagenome (human skin metagenome) data set. | reverse complement strand
TAGCACAAGCACCAGTCTAACCATGTACACGTCAGTAGCTGTCGACATTCGAAGGCTCGTTCCCAATACGGTCGTCCGTCTACAGCCATCACAAGAACCATAGCGTGCCTCTAGTATGCCCAGCATATACTTTGCTATCATTGTGATCTACTTGTAGCGTCGTATGTTACACGCGTAGCCCCCACCCATGCCAAAAAAAAACTTCTTGTTCGTGTACTGAATCATTGACTCTTCATGTCAGATAGCGACGATCCTAGTCTTACTCAATTTTTTTTCTAGTACTCTTGGGCGAACTCGCCTTGTTCATCGTACGGTTCTTCCACGTACTCGCCCTCATACACTTCATCATCGTCGATACCAGCTGCTTCGTACTGCTCGTATTCAGCAACCAAGTCGAGCAAATTTGATTCCGCCTCTGTGAATTCCATCTCGTCCATGCCTTCATTCGTGTACCAATGCAAGAAGGCTTTGCGGCGGAACATGGCACCGAACTGACTGTGAGTACGCTTGAAGAGCTCCTGGATAGATGTCGTGTTGCCGATGAAAGTGGCACTGAGCTTGACTTTCGGCGGTGGTACATCACAAAGCGACGTAAGTACGTTCTGAGGAATCCACTCGACAAACCCGCCCGTCGACTTGGTCTGAATCTTGTGCATCTCCGATTCCACCTCCTCACTGGAAATGCAGCCGCGGAAAATCGCTGCTACCGTCAGATACTTGCCAGTGCGCGGGTCGATCGCAGCCATGTTGTTGTGCGGACTAAAGCCCTGCTGCACAAGCTGCGGCACATTCAATGCTTGGTATGCCTGCAGCGACGATGCAACAAGCGGTGCATAGCCACATGTGAAGAAGTGTAAACGAGGGAATGGTACCATATTCACGCCGAGCTTCCGGAGATCTGAGTTCAGCTGGCCAGAGAACCGTAGCGTGGTTGAGCAGCCAGACATGGCGTACGAAATCAGCATGTTGAGATCATCGTACCTAGGTGACTCGCTCCGCAGCGTCCTCTGGCAAATGTCATAGAGCGCTTGGTTATCCAAGCAGAACGACAGGTCGGCATTTTCCACGAGCTGATGGAACGACAGCGTCGCATTGTACGGCTCTACAACCGTATCGGACACTTTGGGCGACGGAAGAACAGACCAAGTAGCAAGCATCCGGTCCGGGTACTCCTCACGCAGCTTGCTTAAGAGGTTTGTTCCCAGACCCGATCCAGTACCACCGCCCAACGAGTGCACGAGTTGGAAGCCCTGAAACATGTCAGCGCGTTCCGTCTCATGTCGAGCTACTTCCAACACAGCATCCAACAGCTCTGCACCTTCAGTGTAGTAACCTTTGGCAAAATTGTTACCTGCACCCGACTCACCGTGCACATAATTGTCTGGACGGAACAGTCGTCCTAGAGGACCCGCACGCAGGTGATCAATGGTGCCAGGTTCAAGGTCTACATTCACGGATCGCGGAACATATTTTCCCTCTTGGTTTGAGTCTTCAAAAAATACGTTGATCTTGGACAACTGGAGCGGGTCATTGCCGACATATTCCTGCTTGGTGAGCATGCATTTTTCTCCATGTCGGATGCACACTTGTGCTGCCACGTACACCATCCTTATTGAGTCCATGCTCTTCTAAGATTGTTTCCCAGAATGCCGTAGAGATCTGATTGCCTGCTTGCCCAACAGCGAATGTGATCAACTCTCTCATCACGCCGTACTATACGAAAGTTGAACCGCTTAACGGATGGATGAATGGACGAGTCTTGTGGCTTTGGGCGCACAAACGACCGCACGCATGTTGATCTTTTTTCCACGTGGCATAAGGGGCCGTCCGTCCATTCATAGCAGTTAGCGCGGGGCCTCCACAATGACCTGCGTCCCTAACAAGCATGACCGATCCAAGAAGGTTCATTTATTTTGTTCTACTTTGTCTGTTTGCATGCAAGAAAAAAAGGGCTTTCAGTTTCCAAGGTTGTGTGATCCATGTCGGCGTTGGAGTTGCTGACCTATTCATCACATCCGTTGGGCCTGCGCCCGCTTGGAAATGCATATTTGGAGGGTGCCAAAGATTTCCGGACTCAAAGTCTGGGAATGCTTGCATGCTTTGAAGATGCTTTTCTCCTGCAATTCCTAGTTGAATGGATGGATGTTCAATCCCTTCTATGTCTGAGCGCAACCAGTCGATCATTTTATGCGCTCGTAAACGCACCCTTGGTATGGCGCGAAAAGTTTATTCGCGATTATGGCGGTAGGATGAGTGGCGGATGGCCAGGAAGTTGGCGGGGTGCCTACGCCGCGGCCGCCTGCACGGATCATGCGAAGGTGAAGGCGTTTGTCGCCTGCCATATTTCCCTGGCGCATGTATACTCGGATGCAGTTTTCCATGATTTTGTCACCGCGTCCTTTGATCCACGTCCATTTATCGAGCATCACACAAGTCGTGAGATCCGGAAACTGTTGCGTAAACGGAAAATGGCTACGGCCGCCACAGACGACGTGCCGGAACGTCCTCGGATACCCGATCATATCGACCGCGTCGATGCACGGGCTTTTGATACATTAAAGTTTGTCACTCGCTTCGCACATGCGAGCTGGCCTTGCATTCTGACTCATGCTACCGACGACTGGCCCTGTCATGCATGGAACCTGGACTACATCCGTGATGTTTGGGCCGACCGACTCTTTCAGGCAGAGGCATTGCAGGTCAATGGCCGCACCTATGTTGAATATGCGCACTCGGCCGGAGGTGGTGGTATGCCTGTCGCAGATCTAGGTGTCGTGCCGGACACATCGCCCTTTTATCTGTTTGATGCAGATGTGGCCGCGGGGGAAGACGATGCAGCGCGTGGATGGCGTGTGCCCTCTCTCATTGCCCGTTATCCTATAGGAGCAAAAGGCGAGGGTGATGCGCGAGAAGCCGATGAACGCACGCGTGCTGACTTGTTTTCACTTCTGGGCGAAATCCGGCCAGACTATCGTTGGCTCATTGCCGGACCAGCACGCAGCGGAAGCTGCTGGCACAAAGACCCGAATTTGACATCCGCATGGAATGCCGTCACGCAGGGGTCCAAGTATTGGATGCTGCTACCGCCAAAGACAGTGCCACCAGGTGTGTACGTAACAGAGGATGAGTCAGAGGTGACAGCACCTGCCAGTTTGAGTGAATGGATGCTTGACTTCTACGCCGAGACAAAGGCGAAGCACGGACGTCGTGAATGTGGTGGTGATGGTCAGCTGATCGAAGGTGTGTGCCATGCCGGTGAAGTCATGTATATACCCAGTGGTTGGTGGCATCTTGTGATCAACTTGGACGACTCTGTGGCATTAACGCAAAACTTTGTGAGTGTGACTGAGCTCCCATCGGTCCTATCGTTCATGAAGTATACACCAGAGCAAATCAGCGGATTCCGCGCAGGGACATCCAAGACGTCAGTATTTGACCAATTTGTCGAGAGATTACGCGCGTATGATGCGGAGATGACAGACGAAGCTCTGGCTTGCATGCCCAAACGTAAGAGTTGTCGTGCTCCTACGCTGGCGAACGAAGGTTCTGACTGGCGAGTACGCTTGAGCTGTGGCGTGACAGATGAGTCCAATACAACATGCACGCTAAGTTCGCTTGTCGCCGACGAAGAGTTGGGAGACACGCCTTGGTGAGCGAGACCAATGGCATGTCACTAGTCACGAGGACGACCATGGTAATGCCATGCATTTGTATAGAAACGCTAGTGTGTGTGTGGCCTTCCTAGCTTCTCGCGCCATGTTGCATATCGCTTTGATGCTTGCACATCGTTCATGGCGCCCGTAATCCACTGCAATGTTCCAAGTACATTGGCGTTGAGCTGCGTTTGGTCCGGCGAGGGGGGAGCTGTTGGGTTAGGTCTCAAGATCTTGGCAAGCGATTCAAGTTCTGTCCTGGCTAAGCGCAGCTCATATTGCAGAATATGGCACCCACATAATTGGTACTGCATATTGTAGAGTTCGCGTTTTGCATTCCCCGATATAGCGTTGCTCTCATTCACAAGGCTCGCACGGTACATGGAAATAGCTTGGATTGCATGTTTCACAGCCTCTCGAGCAGGCGCACTCAAGACGGGAATAGGCGCGTCGCATCCATCTGCATGCCAAGCAACATGTATTTGATTTTGGGGGTAATCCGGTGCATTCAAAGCAGCAGCAGCTATTCGACCCAACACACTCGCGTTAAGCGAAAACGCCATGGGGAAGGCGTCTGACAACACTGACCCGGACATCAATTACCGCACATGCACACCAAACCAGTGGAGGCGTGTCATTCTATCCCTACAGCCCAAACCTCTAAACCTATGCATGAAAAGCGTTTTGTTTCTGACATGTTTGCCTGTGATTCCACTTGATTCTGGGTCTCGTCTACGGGGCCCAGCAGGTCTGCTGGTGGTTTTGGTGCATTATCGGCAGCATGGCTCGCATTACTTTCGTGTGGATCACACAACACCTCATTATGGAATGCAGGGCACCGTCCAGACAAGCCATTCGTCAATGTATCGTCGAGCCACAAGCCGTAACGACCATCCCCCCCACCCACAGACAGGTAATCAGATTCAGATAAGACCATATAGTCGTTTTCGCCTGACCAGCGAAAGTACTCAATGGCTCGGTCAGGATGCAAGTCGTCGTGCTTGCTTGCATCACCATCTGTTATTTCTGGTACTGCAGGCAAACGCCGCTGCACGGTCTTCCACAGGAAACATTGTCCGTTTCCGTAATAGTGCGAAGCCACATGAAAAGGTTCATTGACAAACGCGCCAAATATATTGTCATCTGCATCTCTAACGGCAAGTACGACGGCACAGTCCATCATAGAATTAGTTGCACTGGCAGTTAAGCTTGTGCACGCGGCAGGAGCTGAGGTTCCTAGGGCGGCAGATCGTGCGGCTGCAGAGGATCCACGCAGCCACGCCTCGCTAGGACCACTTGTCATTGACGTCATGTCACTAGAAAGTCGTCCAACGCGGCTGTACAATGTCGACAAACTTGCACCGTGTTGATCTAAAGAGTAAAGCAATGACCATGTCTTCCCAAGACGGAGTCGACGCGGAAAGAGTGCTTGAATACGAGCTGCATGCCATGGCTCAATAACAGGGTCTGTGTCATAGCGTCTTTGCTTGAGTTCGACAGGAATCGGAAGCCTATCGCGCTCATGCTCTTGATCTGCATGCATAGACCAATGCCCGTGATTCCAACGAGCAGATGCATCGGGATCAAAGCCCGGTGCACCAGAAATTGGTCCTGACATCGTCTGTCGACGAACTACAGATGGTCGGCGCTGTTTCTTTGTCTTTGAAGACGATGACGAAGAATCTCTGAATGCACTGAGGGCTGCGAGCTTGTTCCATATCGCATCGGACCAGTGAGATGATGTTGATGGTGAAGACGTCGATAATGTGGGCAAAGACGAAGACTGCGTAGATGTATGACTCGAAATTGGTTTTTCTTCCTCTTGAATCATCGCAGCTGGTTCTTGAGTGATGGCTCCAGACATGCTTGGACAAGTCGGCTCTGTGGCAATAGTCTCAGCTATTAGGGTTTGGCGCTGGTCGTCCAGTTTTTGTTCAATGTGGCGCAAGTCTTTCACTTCGTCAGATGTCGGCACATGTAATGGCTTTGCTTCTTGAAATTCCCCAAATGAATCTGATCGCTGATGCCCTATGACCTTTTCGCCACTCATACTGGCCATCGTACCCCCCAACAACACACGCCAGTCTAGTTTGTCGGACAAGCGTTGAGCACGGTTCAGGCTGGCTTGACTAGGTTCCTCACAACCCCAGCCACATAGACCACGTGGCCAGCGTTTCTAGTAACACTCAGTTCGATCTGGTAGGAGAAAGGACACCCCACCCAGCTACCCTTTCATTAGAGTACGATCACTGCGAGTTGGACAAAATGAATCCCGGAGTAGCAAAAGCAAATGCATCAGCAACCTATGACCATGGCAATTAGTATTTATGTGTCAGTAACGTGAGTAGCGTGCTATGTACTTGTGATACATCAAAACGACTGGGCATTAATTAACGACTGCCATCGGAAAGCTTCTTTGTACGAGGGTGTGACAAAGTAGTAAATGTATTTGGCATCAACGATGCGTAGATACAGTTGGCCAACAATAGATGCTGGAGGAATTGTGACATTTTTGTTCATACTTGGAGGAAATGAGTGGACTTGAGGCCTTAACACAGCGAGCAAGTCAACCATGCCGAAATCGGACGAGGCAAGGCCGCTTGGAGATGACGCTGTGGCTGTGGCGTGCTGCTTTGCACTATGCGGAGATGCTTCCTCGGACGTCAAATTCGATAACACCACTGCAAGATCATTGCAAAGCAGCATTGTCACAGGCAAATCAAGTGTCATTTGCTCAAGCACTTCGTCGTCGAAGCCGGCTATGCATCCGCTCGGAGCCTGAATAGACCGTTTCGATACACGACGGAGTCGAAGCGGACCATCACAAATAAGGCGACGATGCGGCTGCACGAGAGGCGCAGAAAACGTGCCGCGTAATTTCGTCTGCCACTGCAAGAGGCGCTTTCCCTGCTCAGATTGCCGCTTGCCCTCGTTGACCCAGGAAGCGACAAGTGAGATGTGAGCAAGCGCTCGAGCGAGCGCCTCTTGGTCTGTATCAGGCAAAACACCGTGCGATGTGCACTTGATGAGCTGCTCCAGAAGCAGGCGATAACGAGGTATTCGCTGGATTGGTAGCAATAGGTATCCTTCGAGATTGATTTGGGAATGGCGTGGGTCATCTCGGCACCGTTTTAGGAACTGTTGCATCTTTTTGTGTTCGCTGTACGACATAGGAGATGAATCGCCAGACGCCTTGTCGTCAGAAGACAAAGCCGTGTCGAGGTTCAAAAAGCGCTGGCCAAACGACGCCAATGATGAACTAGAATTCTTGATGGCAGATCGTACGCGAGGCGAGATAGGTTCGTACCACTGAGCAATAACCCGCAGAGCTGTTTCGTACTGATTTACGTAGTTCATATACATTTTGAAATAGGCCGCATACTCGGAAAATACGTTCGCCACATCGGCAGCAACTTTTGCACTGAGAAGCGCGTGCCGTTCCTCCTCCAATTCAGGGATTACCAAAAGCATACGAGTCTTTTCTTCAAGCGCTGGCAGAAAAGCGCCAATGTGGAACTGGATAATAACTTCAATATGACCGAAGATGAGGCGCTCTTTTTCCACCGATAGCACACGGTCATCTGAGACGCCGTCCAATGGCTGGCGCGCACGTTTCAAATATATTTCCATAAGCTCTGTCAAACCGGCGACATAAGTGCGCTCTGTTTCCACGATTTCTCGCAGAACACGATACCGCTTGATAGCATTCTCCTTTACATTGCTAGGGGCGGCTACGGCAGCGACCGCCTCGCCAGCCTCATCCAAGATTCCATTTCGCATTGAGACATCGCCAGGTGTCCCAACTGGTGTCGAGTCCGACGCGCCGGTGGACGAGAATGCAGAGAATGACATAGTGGGACTGCCCAACCCACTGCTTCCCGTCGATGAAAAAGCCACTGTCGCTAATTCGCGCTGCCTGTCAGGCAAGAGCTCATCCATATCGCGCAAATATGCACGCAAGTTGCGTACATGGCAAGTACCGATACGGGCGAACCAATCAAGCACATCCTCTGGGTTGCTATTTTTATCGTACACAGGAAGAAAGCACTCAATGGGTTTTAGATCAGGTGGTGGGTTGACGCGAGGCTGGTTAGTGACAGGAACAGGCACAATGGACATTTTTGTTGGGGTCTGTTGAGGTACCACCAAGCTGCTTTGCGAAGATGACGAGGACGAAGACCGCACGGCTGAAGGAATACGGCTAGGTGGCGTGCTGAGCTTATCGTTACTGACACCGCCTTGAGTCTCATTCATTCGCAGGTAATGTCTGTGGGGGGTACGGTCCAGCGGTGAGCCTGATCGGTTAGGATGCTTGAACTTGCTCAGGAGTCCACTCAGCTTGCGTGTCTCTGAGGGACTTGCCACTGTAGGCGAAGATGCAGACATAATTGGGTTCGAAGTGACGAACGGAGGACTGTATGATTCAGCCTGGTCCATGTGAAGTAATGGATGCAGGATCGTTTTCCATGCAGGTTTGAAATATATGTTACCTTCGAGGAGCAAGCAGTCCAGATATTCGAGCACGTACAGCCAACTTGGCAAACATGTTAGACGGTTTCGCCGCACACCAAGGATCTGGAGCTGAGACATCACGATGAGTTCTTGCGGAATGGACGGTAATTCGCAATCGTCAGCCAGTAGTACTCGTAAGTGTTCTAAAGAACGCAAGCTCGCCAAAGGCGCGGCCAATTCAGATCTGCCGAACGGGTTTCCAGAAATATTGAGCTCTTCTAGCGAGGTACAAGACGAGAGTGAGAAAGGCAGCATCTCGAGCTGGGAGCCAGAGATATCGAGTACGACAAGCATGGTAGGAATCGATAAGATATTGTAATCGGAGAGAGGGCAGTTCTTCATTGATAGATGTGTTGTGGATGTCGAGACTTGATCATGAGCCTTATCTTCAGAATGAACGACGCCCAGAACGCCTTTCCCCGTCTGAGCCAGCTGCTTGGCTAGCGAAGTTGTAAGTTGAGGCCGAAATGTATCACGCAAGGGAGTAGAAGGTGCCGAGTCACATACATCCCAAGAACCACCGTCTTCAGAGTCGGATCTGGCGGTCGAGGTGCTAGTTCTGACACTTTCGGCATGGAAGGAGCCGTTGGCAGTGGGCGGCGTCACTTCCAGTTCATGTAGGGAAGGGACCTTTACGGCGAGGGACACGGGCGTATTACGTCCCGATGCAGACATGGATGCACGAAGTGGCGACTTCGGACCTCTGCGTCGCTCAGTGGGTGAAGGTGATTTTTCAGGCCCCACAGTTGGTGAGGAGGCAGTGCGAATATCAAGAAGAGGTGGCGGGAGAGGCTTGAGGCTCCGAGGAGGAAACGGTTTAGGTGGGTCCATTGTGTTCGTGGATGCGGCATCAGACGAAGTGTCGAACGAGGGAGGAGAGTCTTGAAGAAGAAAATTTATTTGCTGCTGTAAAGCATTGGGCGTATTAGGTCCCATCCCAATCGGTGGCGATTGGGGGGGCGTGTTGATGTTTGATACAGATGATGATGGGTTGCCTCCTCGTGAAGCAGATCGATATGTGTTACGCGGAATGTCTCCGAATGGCTTGAATTGTGACATGAAGGTATATGTTGCCATGCCTGCTGAATAGAATGTTAGTACGGCACGGATACATGAGATAGTGACACAGGTAGTGCCCAACCAGATCGCGCCCAGTTGAAGCAACACCATCCTGCAGAGCCGGACATGCGCTATCATGCACACCAGCAGTCGTGCATGAGTGTGTCAGGGACTAATCAAAAACATGGCGCATAGAATGCACTTCAACCGGGAGACATCTGAGGGCAAGGCGGAGCAAGGGGTGAGAGCACATACCTGGAGGAGAACCTGGGGCATTTCTGTATATAGCGTGATGCGATGGGGAGCGTCCCATGCTATTTGTGCGCGACAAGTTTGCTTGATGAGACGGCGATGGAGTCACCGCAATAGATGTCCTTCGCTTCGGCTTATTTTGTGAAAGTTTCAAATTTTGAAGCATGTTGTCGATTTGCAATGAGGAACTAGTCGACGACGCCGTGTCGCCAGGTAACCTGCCCACATGCAGTGGTGAAGAAATAGACCGCCGCTCTCCTGTCGAGAAGACGTCACCTAAAGGACTGCCACGCGACGCCGACTTGGACGGCAAAAGGCGGGGTTTGCGTCCCGACAAACCATGTGAGTCAGTCGATTCCATCGAGAGAGTGCGTGCACTCGCGTATGTGGGTGATTCGTATCAAAGGCCAAGAGCGTGCAGTTATTCTATTCTTGCCAAGTAATACAGGAAAGCTCGTGGACTAGAAGCACAAAATTAACAAGAACGACAAAGAAAATCGGCAGCAAGCGCTGCCCGACCACAATCTGTGCCGGGGCGCGCGTCGCTCTACCAAGCTATCCTGACTTTGCTGAACCCTAATCGCGCGAGTTTAATTGTTGGCGCACACGGTTCCACTTACGCGATCATTAGTCATAACATGCATGCATTGACATACTATATGAGGTTAGGCACAGGAGACATGGAACGTGGAACTCCGCGAATGCAGATAATGACGTTCAATTGACAGGAAATTTGTGGAAGGAAAAGAAGGACTATGAGAGCAGGAAATCTCCATGGAGGGTAGAGCAGAGGTCATTGCAATGTGCCAAGCTGTCCTGTATCTTTTTTGGAGGAAGGGGAAAGAGAGGGAGGAAAAAGATATGTAGAGAGAGAGAAAGGAAGGGGAAAAAATCAAGGCGATAGTTTGAACGTGAGCTCTTAACGATTACAATTCTGTCGTCGATTCACGCATATAAGCAAGTTTCTTAGCGATATCTGCTGGTGTGCGATCAAGTTCATCGGCAATGCTCTCCTGCTTCTCGTGTGGTAGCGCCGTATACAATTCACACAAGTCTGCATCTACCACAGCCTTAACAGGGGTATAATGTCCGCGATAAGCGAGATGATCGCGCCCCGTTAGGCTCAGGTTCTCCTGTCGCATGTGCATCTCAAGGGTGGTGAAAAGACGTACGTCTTCCCGACTGATAAACGGAACAAGCGCACCTATTGTCCCATTCACGCACGTATAAAGAACCACGGGCCGACCACCAGGTACAAGACTCTCCATCGAGAGACTAGTGATTATATCACCCACGTGATAATGTGCTAGAAGCTGCGCACGATGTGCCGCACCCATCAAATACGACCGCTCATTTTGCAGCATGAGTCCTGTTGGATCTTCATCGGCACTTAATGAGGCGCTGGAGTCAATACGTAGTACAAACACGTTGCCGAACTTGTCGCCAGCCATAACAGTGTCGTAGTCGAGCATAAGCAGCGCAGAGGTGGTCCAGCGAGGCATGATGTCGTCTGCAAATGCCACGAGAGTGTTCGTCACTGGTTTGTAAACGGAATAATGCACTGACTCTTGCATGTCGCCCACTATCACACGATAGCCTTGTACTTGCAAGCTGACGACTTTGGACGGAAAGGGCCGGCTTTGACACTTTCTCAGCAGTTTCTTGGTCCCCATGTCAAAAATACGCACATAGGGCCCCGTTCCTGCAAGCAAGCGTCCATGGAAGGCACGGAGTGCCAGCGGCACATGATCCACTTCAGTCTTGTGCACAAGGGCCAAGCCGCAGCCATTGTCCGTTAGGCGATACGTGGATAAGAAAGCAGCGCGCCACGTGAGTGGTGCATGGGTGACGCCCAGAGCGGAGCCAACGACCAGGAATAGCTCATTTCCACACGCTGCGAAGGGCACAAGAGCCATACTAAGGGCCGCCTCGTCCTTTTCTAACGCATATTCAGCACAGGTCTGCATTGTTGTGCCATCGACCACACGCAAACAACTTGCCCAATGACCAGCGCTTGCACGTACGTGGCCGAACTGGACAGGATCCCAAGCTGTCCGTGCTTGAGACACTACATCGGTTGGCGGGACAACTCGGTGGTCGGATTCAATCACGTAAAAGAGCGAAGCCTGCTGTGGATGGACGGCAAGTTTGCGTGGTGTGTACGTCAAGCGAAGAGAGTCCATCTTGAGTTCGCTGCCCAGGCGAGGCACAGTGAGGATCCGTAGTGCATTGCCTTCAATGCCCAGCAAACCATCAGGACATAGTTCTGTATGGAAGGTCGAGACGTGGGTAAGCGCCTCGAGCATGAGCGGCGTAAAATGCAAGTGACTATGCAATGTATAAGCAAGCCAACTGCGTGTACTCAATGCCATCATCGCCGTGTCGCCATGGACTTGCGTGCGGACGAGCCTGACAGGCCGACCACCAAGGAACCGTGTGCGAGTATCGGTGAGCTGCCCTGTTGAGGGATCGAGGACTGTGCGGATGTAGACGCCGTTGGCCAGGCCAATGCACACAAACATCGTGAGATGGTGTCGATCTAGCGATGCGTCAAGCATCTCACATATGGATATACTTGATGGCGGTGCTGTCAGTGCCTGTAAGCTCATAGGAGCAAGTGTGGAATCGGGATCCAGTGAAACAATTCGCACGGTTTGATCTGCACACGCAATGGCCACGTAAGGTGTCCGCTGACTGCCTTCAGGGCACGCGCTGATGCTGAGGGCCACAATATCGGCTTCGATATCGCGGCGTTCTTGGAACTCATTCAGCTGGCCGTCCATGTCGAGCTCAAAATACACAATCTCTTGGCTGTCGAGGGCAAGGACGACCTGGCGCTCATTTGTCGTCGCAGCAACGATCTGTGTCGGTGATCCGTCTTGACACGAGGGAGTGGTCCACTCGTTGACCTGCTTGTTCGACAAGATGTGCCGAATGCCGCGAGGATGTACCTGCAAAAGCGCATCCGTGCCCAGTTGCTGCACCGCAAGAGTTCGCTCCGTCGTGAGAAAGCCGCTATCTTCCACCTCCTCGATTGTTTCGCCGATACTGAGAACGAGTGTTCCATTCACAAAGCTCAGCACGATGTACCCATCGTATTGGTCTGAACTGCGCAGCTTTGTGGACCATACGGCCTCCGGCACGCCTGGCAAGTCGCTACTGACAACTTCGCTCACTTCTAGGCCATGGCGAAGTCGTTTGAACGAGCTGCGTGCGCCACGGCCACACGCCGCGTAGATTTGCGGGACATCGCTGTGAAGAGGGTTACTAACCTTCGCATCCAAGAGCGGATCAAGTGCGTCAAGTTCGTAGGCTAGCGCCAGGTTATCGAGTGGCCGTGGGCAAAATGTCGGCAGTGATGGCAGCGGCGACGGTCCGGCGTCAGAGCTGCCATAGTCCGTCGAAATATACTCCGGGAACCGCTCGTCGTCATCGTCGCCGAGCTTTTGAAATGCATACAGCTGCTGTGCACCCGTTTCTGAAGCGACAAGGAGAAAACCCGAGCGCAAAATACACAACGTGGCAGCAACAGGAACTGTGTCAAAATAGCGAATACGCAGAGCCTCGACCTGCTCGTCCTCATGGTCCACCGACACCTTGAACAGATCCCCATCTTCATTCTGGACCAGGAGAAAGAAAGACGTCTTCATCTTGTGTAACACACTAGCGACAATCATCGAGCCACGACTTTGGCCAAAGCCGTGCTGCTCGCGGACGGGAATCGGAACTCGGTGCTCAGGCTGGCCTGGGTGCTTGTACACGATATAGTCATCCATACACACGAGCACACCACTGGGTCCATCCCAGCGCTCCGTAGCATGGTTGTAGCCGCCCGGCACGGGAATGAGATGATGCGCACTTGATGCCACGGGCTCCGTCCAGCGGCGCACGACGTGGTTCAGTCCGAGATCCAGCTCGTAGTAGGTAAGCATTTGCTCGGTCCGAGCATATGCCTCGCCGGTTGGATCGGCATCTGCATCAGCGTAATCTGTTTCCAGCGATGCAAAGAGTGGATTTTCATAGCCGACATCAACGCCAACAATGCACTGAACAATCGCCGAATGACGATGCGCTTCAAGTGGACTAGATATAGTGAGATGTGCATCGGTATCGCGGTTCAGGATGTAAATCAACTTGCTCTTTTCTACTGCGCCGATCAGCACGGCACGGCCTTTCGGGTCCGTGGCCAGGTACTGGCCGGGCACAATGCGGCGATTTCCAGATCGCCCGAACGTCTCTTCATGTACTTTTTCAAACTGATTCAACGAACCATTGTACTCGAGCACAACAATACGCCCTGCATCGCTGCCCAGAATCAAGTAGTCTTTCGAGCCGCCCATCAGCCGGAAGCTCGCGGCACTTCGAATATTGCTGAATGTATGTTGCGCCAACGACCGCGTCATTTGGCCCGAATTGGTATCTATATGGTACATTTCCAGACGACTCCCACGGACAAGGAGCACTTGTTGCTCACGCGTGCCTGCGAACTGCCCCACAACGGCCGTCGTCACATTCGACGACGGCTGCAACGTCAAGTTGTACAGCTGCATCTTCCCAACTCAACACACACACACACACACACACAAATGCACCTTGTTGTATGTGATGCAGCACCCCTAGACTGAGCGCGTGCGCTGTTCCCAAGCTTCTGGCGGCTTGTGTAAGAGTTCGCGTAGACAGAAAATCGTCCGTCTCACCACTTTGTCTACCAAATTGACCGATGGCGAATTTTTATCGCCCAGCGCACTATCATAGCTTAGTCAGCAATTCGGTCTTAGCGTCATTCAATGGCCAAGTCCCCCCCCCCAACTTTGGCCAAGGCGGCAGCTCGGTTTTGAGTGAGTGTGCGAGTGTTTGTCGTAGCTAGCGCGCCATGAAAAGTAGCAGCTAGCCGGGACAGGATGGTGACAACGACGAATACAGACACCGTGTCGGCATCTTTGCCAAATAGTGCGCGATCCTTGTTCAGCCCGTCCTGGTGTACACAGGATAGTACTTCACATACAGGGCCGTGGGCATGGACGCCGATTATTGCGGCCCCCGCATATTTTTCCTACGATAACTGGCTCGCCACAATGCATGCCTGGATTGAGCATCCTGAACGAAATAGCTCCACGATTTTGCGCGGCGAAATATGGGCATCCGAGACTTGCTCATGCCATGACGTCCACAATGAACTAGACGATGATGGTGATGCATTGCACACCACTTTGCAGTCGCGGTGCATTCGACGCTTGTTGCCACGAAGAACGCGGCTCGATCGAGGCATGTTGCAGGAATGTGCTATTTATACCTGTGCGCCCAATCATGGCATTGTCGTGTACACGACACTCCGTCCATCGGATCCTGCAGACGAGCGACCGAATCCCAACTTTTTCTCCCAGGCTACATCCGATGACCTATGTGCTGAGGCAGCTGATGTGCCTTACTATCATCCAGCGGTCCGCGGCGTTGCCTTTCACTACATTCCTGCGCGTGATAACGAAAACTTGGGTGAAAATACATCCGTGACTTCTCAAGGCACAGTTCGGATAGATTTCGCTTTGTTTCCCGCCGAGCCCCATCCCATACCACCATCGTCCAGACTCGGTCGCACTGCTCTTTCTCTCTTACGAATGATGCATCAGCACGCGTACGGTCATGCGACTTCGTACGTGAAGCGCGTCATTCACGACATGCTTGTCCCGCGCGATGCATATCAAGATCTTTACGTCACACTCCGCTCAAAGTATGCTCACACTCTTATCGGCACATGGGCTGAGGTCACAGATCCCCGGAAGCATGTGTTTGAGGATCTTGGCATTGCGGCATGGCTCATACTCTTGTGGCGCGACATGTTTCCTGCGCGCGAGCCTGTTTCAGAACCTCAGCATCAGCTCCGTTGTGCCGACGTGTGGGGCCAACCACCTGGTGGATTCGTCGACATCGGATGTGGGAATGGCCTGCTCGTTCACATCTTGACATGCGAGGGTTATGTGGGATCTGGATGGGACGCACGAGCTCGCAAGTCTTGGCACAATTATAAGCAACAAGGCACCGTGTTGTTAGAGGCCCGTCTTGAATTGCCGCATAGCGAGCAATTGCCCACCACTGCATGGATTCCAGCTGGTGCATTCCTTATAGGGAATCATGCTGATGAACTCACGCCGTGGATCCCATTTCTTGCTGCATCAACACCTGCCTGCTCGGGCTTCGTGAATATTCCCTGCTGTGCGTGGACCTTGGAGGGCTCTCCGTTCACACCGACCAACCAGACGCTTAGCGAGAATGACATCGCTTCGTGGTTCCGCGTGCCTCCAGCGTCGCTGCCCAAGCCATCTATGCCCACGGCACCTGTGAAGGCACCGTCGTCATTGTATTCTTGGACGGACCGACTGGCTCATTCACGTTGGTTCATTGAACGGACTATCATGCCGTCAGACTGCCTCAGCACCAGCCACAAAACTTCCCACTCGAAGCACCTTGCCTACTATGTGTACCTTGTGGCGCTGCACTTACAAGCAGGCTGGCTCTTTGAGTCGGAGGCTTTGCGTATACCTAGTACAAAGAATTGGGCTATGGTGGGTCGGTATCGCATGTCGGAAGGAGATTGAGGGTCGGGAACAAGGTGCTGCACTGAAGCATGCTCTTCAAGTTGGGCACTTACCAGCCATAATCACTAAATGTCATCTTAATGTGTTACTCCATTCACGTCGATCGACAATCAGTTTGTGTGCGACTCGTACACATTTGCTGACTAGATATGTCAGTTCATCTCTCGCATTTCGTTTTTACTATGTGGTAAATACAAAAAATGATGATATCTAGCTTCTAAGAGGGACACTCATCTAAGCGGGCTGCAATAGCCCATATATGTATGCGTTTACAAGATGACTAGAAGCGGAAGCAGGATAACCATTGGGCCCATGAGTTGCATGATCCACAGAGGACGAGATCCACTACTGCGCGCGTAGAACTGGCCATCGCCAGCCGAACGCTGGGAACCAGAGTCAGATGCAGAATTCGGGCCCTGTTCCTTGTTTGAGTCCTTTCTGACATGTGCATTGGAGTGGGTCATGTTCGACGAGCCTGAAGAACCGGACGAACCAGACGAACTAGACCAATTCGAGTGCTCGGTGTACTTGGCCTTGGGCTCATGGTATGACCATCCATCAGGACGCCAGCCCATCTCAACATCGTAGCGGCTGAACAAGGCTGAACGACCATGCTTACCACCAAATACGGCCGAAGCATCGTGGGAGGCATCCGGCACCACGGTCAGACGCGTCATAATGATGCCATTCGAGTCGTCTGACCAGTCAGGCAAATCGCTAAAATCGCCAGGGAAGCCGTGCAGATTCTCATTCGTGCCACCAATCATGTTGATGTAGCGCCACCAGCTCAGGTTTCGGTCTCGACGCTTGTGGCCTCCTTGCAGCAATGCCATGCACTTCTGATCACCATTGTGCGCTACATCTTTGTAGCCAACAATATTCACCACGTCGCGGTTGATGTAGCGCTTATAGTACGCACGGGGATGTTCGTTGCTCGACAAGGTGCCGGGGAAGTGGTCAAAGCCATAGCGCCAATTGTTGTAGCTTGGACAGTCATCGATTGAGGCAATGCTCTTGTCATTGAGAGGACGATGGTGTGTGAAGTATGCAGAGCTACTGGGATCACCCACAATGTAGCGGATATATAAACCCTTGCGACTCGCATCCTTGCCGACTGTCGCGTAACGGTTCATCAACTGACCACCACCTCCATGGCCCACCAACGTGAGGTTCTTCATCTTCGGATATTTGGACGAGTCTGAGAAATGATCGACAATGGCATCCACAGCATCCACCGACGACACTGCTGTACCATGCGGATGGACAGCCACACTCCCTGACTGCCAAGAATTCACGTCATCCCATGCTAGCGTCGAGTCATTATACTGGCCCAGGTTGAGCTTATGAGAGTAAAACTGCGGCGCCACAACGATCGCATGCTTAGGCACGCCATCGAAGTTGTCTTTCTGCGCGCTTTCTAACGCATGATTCATCACAGACCAGTAGCGATCACCATCGCGCAAACGGCCATGGAACATAACAAATGCGTGCGTAGCTTTGTGGTTCTCTGGCTTCGATGTCCAGTACGCCGGGATCTGCGTGCCCGTATCGCCAACATCCAGCGATGTCAGGATGGCGCCATCCGGCACATTTGGCGACCCATGCTTCTCGCCTTCCATCCACTTTTTGTTTGCTTTCTTATCTATGATTGAGGAGACATCGATCACCTTAGATGGTACAATAAACTTGCTTTGCATATTCGATCCACGACCGTGCAGACGCACTGGGTGGTAATTCATATCAGCATGCACACGAAGCACGCAGCCCAACAATGCCAGGACAACCGCCACTGCGCACGCAGTGGTCGTCATTTGCCGCATGTTTTCTGTTGACGGTGATGTGCGTGAGGCACAATTAAGAGAAGCTTACGGTCTTGGGTGTGACGAGTGGACTTGAAAATTAGCAGGCGCACGAAGGTCGATGTTGTCGAACTTGGCGTCCAATCGAACTGCGTGCCACATGCCAAGGTGGGGGCACATAAGCGAGTCCATTGTGTTCAGCCACACACATTTGCGCCAATCGCGCGAAATGTCATTTAGTGGAGGTCTCGGAGAAATTTGTGTGACATGCATAGATGTTATATTGGGGACATTCCTTGCATCGAACACGTACCTCAATGCAGCAGGCGTTATATTTCGGTATTGACACATTAAGCATCATTCCGTGGCGCGCACATGTCAGCCTTTTGGAGCCATTGGGTCGCTAGCACGGCCACAGCATTGTCCTGTTTCACGTGGCGCTGAAGCTTAGATACGCGTTTGGCATCCAAGTCAACCACTGATACTGGTCGCCGACTCGCTGCATTCGGTTTCAAAGGAACAAAGAGTGTCACGTCTTTGAGTGTAGCTGCTAGCAGATATGCTGCTAGTACATATCGAAGCGTTCTTGGCTCGCATATCATGCGATGTTCCGTAGCATTCGCATCACCCACCTCGGCATCCCCGGAGCTGGATCTAGGCAATATGACACTTGGTACGGCGTGCAAAGCAATCCACATGTAGTCTGACAAGGCCACCTTGGGAAGCACGTTGAGTGGCACCGTGGCCAGATCCGTGCCCGTGACATGGCGCCATATTGCTGCAATACCTTCGATATCGTAGGGGTCCAGGCGCTCTTGCTGCCATTTCAATTCCGTCAGTAATGCTTGGTTTTCACTCTCCATCAAGGTATTGGTTACCCGTCGCGCAAACATGCGAAGCCCTTCGTCGGTGTCAATATGTGGTACATGCTTTTTTGCTTGAGTGTAGGTCACGCATTTGCCGTCAATAAACACGCGCATGTGTCCCGCATCATGTGTCCAATCTGCAGTGAGGGCTTGCACGGCCTTCTCTATTCGCTTGGCGTCCGCACTGAACAGATCCAATGGATTGTACCACTTACCCACATCTGCGGGCGTGATGCGTAAATGCGCGTGTGTGCCATGATTGCCTTCATACCTCAGCTCCTTGTACAGACGTTGCATATGATAACGAGGCATCAATCGCTTACATGCATACTGCGAGTTGGGAAGATTGGGCATGAAGCCACATTTCGGCTTCAGTTAGTTCGTAGAGCATAGTGTTGCGTACCTTAATTTCTACAACAAAGTTTGCTCCTGTGTCTGAGGCAGCGTTTGGGTATGGCCGACTATCGTCCCGCATTACCCAGATATATGGCGTGTAGACGTCCATCCTTCCTTGACGTTGCCTAGCCACAGGCCTGTGCGGCTCACATCCGAGTGCAAGTTGCTGGAGAAGCGCGTGCCAAGCTGCGTCATTCGTTTGAATTCGTCGCAAACATGGCAAATGTGAGCGTGGCAATACTTTACTCAGGACATGCTCAACAAATTCATCTGCCAAGGGTGTGTCACGAGCGTCAGGCGCATCGATTACTTTCGGTATGCGCAGTATGCAAACTTCTCCCCCACCTTGTGTATTACAAAATGGCCATACTCTTGGCCCCTTGTAGCGAAAGAGTATGTTGGCGGCTCCTTCTGCATGATACTCCCAATGAGCAGGATTTACCGATGCACTGTTGAGGAAAGGCGGCCAATCTTTGTCGTCCATGCTCAGAGTATGATCCGGCAGACATTAGTGGAGTTATGCGCAACCGTGGAGAAACCGGCCCAAGGTGTGTGTGCCTTCCCAAACAGGCTCCGGGTGTGCGTCGCACACACCTCTCCCCTAGGCCTACGCGTATTAATTTGAGTGCAATACACCTCAATCATGTGCTGTGCCCTCAATTGTGAAATGATACTCAGCAAAGTTTCTCCTATGGCCTGCGTAGACTCTCTCCGATTGTTCGACGTGCGACACAGAACTTTGAATATCTTGCCTTGATCGACCTATGATTGCCTGATAAATCAGTAGGGTACAATCTTGAATTTCTATAGTATACTATTGTTTATACAACATACTCGTTCATGTTGTGAGGGGGTTATGCGAGTGCGAAATGGACCATCTTGGGTAGAGCAGGCTGGCTTAAGCGTGTGTGTATTCGGCGCCATCTGCCCAGCCCAAGGTGGAGGATACGACCAGATCAATAGAACACAACGAGCATTGCGCCTAATTTGTCTTTCTTTCCTATACAAGATGCCGTCGACACTAGTCAACGCATTATCGGCGCTATTTTTTGACGTCTCTTCGCCAAATTATTCATTGCTGGCACTGCCAGCCATGTATGTGATTACGATTTTGCCACATTGGTACTCGATTGCTCTGTCCATGTTTTATAATGGTGAATGGGCCGACGAGAATCCCCGGGCGTTTGTCACACGACTTGCAGCACGCCCTATTCTTGGAGACAAAAAAAGTCAACATACGCCATTAGAGCGAAAAATCCTGCGTTGCCAGGCATGTCAGCAAAATGGATTTGAGAATATGCCTATATTCGGTCTTGCATTGTTATGCGGAATCTTAGCTGATCTGCCTGGCTACCTGATGAACATGATGGCAACACTATTTATTTTGTCGCGTGTTTTGTATACGTTGGCGTATGTTCTTTCGGACTCACGAAGCATGCCATATGTTCGGACGATCTGTTTTGTGGGCCAAGTCGCATTGTATATGCGATTCTTTATGCAAGCTGCCTGGGCTGTGGCTGGACGAGATCAAACTCACCGCTGGGGTTTCTAATGTTTCCCCCACCCTTTTTTTCGACATTGTTGCCTGCACAATTTTGAAATCTTTTTGTATAGAGTCACGATATGCAAACTTGTATTTATAGAACTGAAGTTAGTCTTGGTGTGTAGGGACCAAGACGTTGCTCTGAGCAGACACTAGTTACAACGCCGACCCATTGCCAACATGACATGACATTGTTCGGTCATGAATTGCGATCACTGGGCGATAGTAAAGGTGTAGCTCAAGGAAATTCGGCTAGTTTTGATAGCAAAAAATGCAAGATATTCAAGGCTATGACTGGGGACGGCTAGTTGGACCACATTGTTATGCGCTCGTATCTCTCGTTCGCCCACGACGTAAACCATTCAGCTCCTGAGCAAATTCAAGAGCCACGACCGAGGCTCGATTGTTATGACGCGCCCAATCAGAAGTGTCGAGGGTAAATATTTTGGGTACGCGAGTCGGACAGCGAAAATAGAAAAAAAATGTAACACAACTTGCGTTTGCTGTTCTAGCGTTGTCGTCATGGGGGGCAAGAAAGTATGTGCACAATGGTATTAAGAACGCCCAAAGCTTACTCATAAAGCATACGTCGAAAACACTCATCCAAAAAGATGCGATGCATCCCAATTCTCGACATGCGTATCAGAAAGCACGCGTCATGCTACGTCAGCGACGTCTATCAGAGGCCAAATCAGCTCGACAGCGGCAGCGGTCAGCGAAGGGCACGTATTCTTTTATGCTATCAGACCATTCTAACAAATCCAGTGGACCGAATCATGGCATTTGTTCTCTTGCTGTCAGAAGATAAGACACACCTACCAGATCTGTATTCATTCCACGACTTTATGACGACCTTCTTTCTTGCACGACATGACCAAGAACTTGCGGCACTGCAAAAAGAGCATCGTCCCGGACGTGCCAAAAGCAAGCGTCTAGCGGAATTGGAAAACTTGATAGCCTCAGAGAAGCGCGAATACCATGATGGGATAGATGTGCCGGATCTGTGTGATGAAATCAATGTTGGTCTCCTACGCCAGTGGGAGGGCGATCCGCAAGCTTTGCCACTCTTCCGATTTGTTCGAATTAGTGGACAGTATCGTGATACGTGCCGCGTTATACAGCATGGGACTCACAAGCTCCTGCAAAATGATAAAGGCAAATCCAGTAACGATGAAAGTCATTAATTGCGCGCTAGTATCGAAACTGGCGACGGTGCATCGTCACATACACGAATTACGACTTTGCCTCCGGAGCGTTTCTCAGCATCTGCAAGAAGTGTGAGGCCTTTTTCTGTCTCTTCTAGTCCATTAAGAACAGTATCAATGACCGGCACAATCTTGTGGTGCTCGAGAAAACGGATGCTTTGTGCAAACTCATACGCGGACCCAAGAGTCGTTCCTTGTAGGTCGACATTCTTAAGCACCTCGCGCATGGTAAATGCAACTTTCGGTACAGCGGTCATTCCAAATACCACGACGCGGCCGCCGTCGCGTAGTCCGGCGCGGATAGCCTGACCGGCGATATCGCCGCCCGCTGAATCGATCACAGCATCGAGATATGGCCGCGTTGTTGGAAGGCTTTTACGGAGTTTATCGGGCCAAGCCTCGTCTTTGTATAGCAGGCCTTTGCACGCATGCAATGTTTTTGCATTCCGAAGTTTGGCGTCTGATCCTCCCGTCACAAATACATTTGCGCCGGCTGCGACGGCCATTTGCAACGCAAGCATGGCAACGCCCCCGCCAATGCCGGTAATCAACACATTATGGCCTGCTTGGACGTGTCCTTTGGTGAATAGAGCTCGGTAGGCCGTCACTGCGGCACACGGAAGCGATGCACTTTGCACGGCTGTGAGATGAGAGGGAGCGCGAACCAGTTGTGTCCTATCAACCGCGATGTACTCACAGAATGTGCCCGTGCCGCATACTTGTCGTGTCGCGCCCAGGATACCGAAACCGTGCCCGCCGAACTCGTTCGTTGCAATGTCAGCTGGCGCATTCGGCAAAGCAGCTTCTGGTCCTGCTTCGTCGCGAAGCCAGCCGCGGGACGGAACGAGTAAGTACAGGTCTTCAGACAGTGGCTGGAGTGTGCTTGGATCGACGATGATGCCACACCCATCACAACCCAATGTAGAGTTCTCGAATACAAGTCCTGGGTAAAGGCCGAGGGCAGACCAATGATCGCGTCTGTTCATTCCTGCAGCAAGGATCTTTAGGAGGACCATATTGTCTCTGAATATCGACGGAAGACTTACATGACGAACAGCGATGACATGACGCTCGCCTTTTTTCGCGCCGTGAGGAGGAATTTCAAGCTGTACCGCACGCATGTACCTGTTTTGTTAATTGGTATATTCAATATTTCTTGAAGCACCCTCACTTGCTGCACTTGGGGCGGCTGGCTAATTTTGACAGCCCAGCCACCCCACTAAGGTAAATTTTTGTCCGTGCACGAAATATTCACAGTTCTGGCCCTTGCCACTGCTATGTCTGTGCTAGTGAAGGGGCGCGCAGACAAATTGAGTCGCACGTGGAGTAAAACGAGCAAAAGAGGTTAAGGGCGAGCGTTAGTGAAACAAGAGTGGGGGAATTGGCCAGAGGTGAGTGGCTGTGTTTATTGATGTGTAGGCAGCTGTGACAAAAGAATTGTTGTGGCCTAGATGCGTATACCAAGCACAGTCGTTGATCGACCTCCATCGTCATCACCATGAAACGGCGAGGAACACAGTTTTGTTGCTGTGTACGTAGTGTATACATGACGCTGGGTATCGAACTAACACCCTCATAGGCATTTCCCCTTGTCAAATTTGGCGCATATATGCTCGTGATTGAGACGGCGTTCGTTGCGCTGTGCTTGGGTATTCTTGCACTTGCGCCACCGCCCATCGTTGGTGGTATGGGAGCCATTCCATCATGGGGGAAGTATGTGATTGCTGTCATTGCTTTTGTGTTGGCTGCATGGCAGATTCTTGGTCTCATTTCCGTGATATCCGATTGGCCGTGGCTTTACAGACTATACTCGCGAATCAACTTTCTCGCAACGATTGTGCTTCTGTGTTTCACAATTGCATTCACTGTAACAGCAGCGGCAAAGCATAACGATACAGTGAACGAATGCATGGACAAATTCGAGGGTCCGCTAGCGCAAGATGCCATGGGGGTCCAAGCTATCCAGAGCCGTTTGGACCAAGGTCGCCATGACCTGTGTAACTATCTCAGTTGGGCCGATGTTGGCCTGATGGGTGGCCTGGTCGTTGTCGTTGGACTGACGCAACTGTACATGTGCTACATGCAGGGCCAGTATGGGAAGCGCCAGCGTGCTGCGCAGAAAGAGTCCCTTTCGCAACCCGACGCGGCTGCATACCCAATGCGAAATGCGAGCATGTGGAATGAAGCGAATCGATACAAACCTGTGATGACGCATGAGAATATAACACGCAATGAGCCGCTATATAATACTTATTCACAAACTCATTGACCTGGCGCATTCGCATTGCTGACACAAAGGTCATCAGACCGACGTGTATATGCAACACAACCTGAAGAAAACCGGAAGCTGGAGAGAGGAATGAGTGACACATGAAGATGTATATAGATCCATGTGTGTGTATCTGTAGACGTAAGCAAAGTAGATCTTTCTATTCCTATTGTACATTCGAGTCTTCCTCTATGACCTCCTCGTTCACATCAGCTTTTGTCTCAGTGCGTGGCGTAATGACCGGCGGTGGCCCACTAAGGTCGACACCTGCCGCCTGTCCATATGCATTTAGGTCGACGGCCGTCCGGCGTTGGAACGCATCATCCAAACGCTGTGGATTCTGGCGAGACTCTCTTGTCCACTTAGCCTTGATCTCACGACGTGTGCGCCGAGGAAATAGACGAGTGATCATTTCGAAGTCTGTGCCCCATTGGGAAATGGCATGAAAGAACCGCTCTGTCTCTTCACCCGTCCAGCGTTGTGTTCGTCGCTGTTTCCCTCGTGTTGCGCTGTTGATGAACTGATCACTTTCGCGCTCGTCGATGACCTCCCAGTTCCGCTGCTCTCGCTCTTGCTGTTCGTCATCACGGTAGTTTGCAAACAAAGATTGCTCATCCAGCACAATCTTACCATCCACAATACGTGTTTGTACAGCAAATCGATTTTCTCCAAACTGTGGCTCGACGTCGGGCGCTGGCGTTTCGCGTGGTGTGTCGGAAGGTGTTGGTGTCTCCGATGATTTCATGGACTCGTTTCCGTGGGTTTGGCCCTCCGCTGACTGAGACATGGTCCTCTCTCCGTCTTGGATCTGCTGCTGTCCCAACGCCTCATCACGTCGCTTTTTGAGCTGTCGGGCCCGGATACGCTCAAGTTCAAAGGTTCGACTGCTTGCACGGCCACTCCGCCAGTTTGTTACTGCGATCGACTCCATACGTGTGGTGCCGATATCAACACGCATGGGCGGCAAATCAGCATCCATGGACATTGTGCCAGATTCATCTTGTGCGCATTGACGCTGATATTCTGCCTCGTCATCGGATATACTATTGTTTGTTCGTTTCCGAGGACCACGAATGCGTGTTTGAGTCGTTGAAGCAGTTGATTCTAGCGTCGTTCCAGGTGCGCCGTAATCAGCACGAACTGCCGGGTCTAAACACTGCCAAGCCTCAGCTGCTTTCTCAGCAATAGCACTCGGGTCAGAGTCCACGTCCATTTGAAGAATGCGCAGTGGATCTGCCTGAGCAGCATGCAGAAACCGCTCATATGGTGATAGAGTCGACGTACCACGATTTAACGCTCGCTTAGAACTTTCAGAAGGCGATGAATCACGAACCTGCCTTCTTGGTTGTATTGGGACGCGTATCTTAGGGGGCTGTGATGAAAATGCATAGCTGCGCGCAGTACCTGAGGAGGGGATGCCAGATGATGTTGATGGCGCTGACTGTGATGATGGCTGCTGGACCTGCGTCGGTGTTCGCGTTGAAATAGACTGAATGTTGCTGGAACTGCCAGCCCCACTGTTTGATCCAGACGCTATTGTGCCGGCGGTTTCTCTTCGCTGACCAGGTAAAATACGCATCGACGATGCGCTTCGTGACGGGGTATCGATACGTGTGCGTGACGGCACATTAATTGGCGCAGGTCGAGGCGCTGCTGAATCGTTTGCCTTCTCAGTCTGCGATGAGCGCTTTCCAATGGCTACAGCAGGTCTGAATCGCTGCGTTCCCTTTTCAATGCGTGACATGAGTCATGTAGGGTGGATGCTTGGATGGAACACTTGAGCAGTGAATTTGTACGGTGGCTCACACTGACAGATAGGAACTTGTGGAGATAGAGCGCGTCGCTTGTCCGGATACACATTGGACCGACATCCATCTCCTGACATAAGCAAGAGGTGGATGTCTCCACCTCAATCACGCACATGTGTGGATTCAGGGGTCGACAGCCTGTTCTATGTGCACGTCCAGGACAGCGAGTGTGTCATGAGCCATGCCTGATGAGCGACTGCAGCAGTATCTAGAGACGCGCTATGGATCAGGAGGTCATACCACGAGGAACAAAAATAATGAAGATGGAGGATCGCGAAAAAAGAAAGTCTCGAATCGAAGGCATCTTCACGCCACGCTCAGTCAGAATGACATGGTGATTCGTGATGAAGAGAACGTGTGGTTTGGTCAAGACAATGATCATCAAATTGATGAAGAAGTAAATGCGTTGTACAAAAAAAAAGCTTCAGCTAACGAGTCATTGCGTGTGCCCCAACTGCAAAAAAGCACTGCGACGCAGTCATCTGGATGGACAGCGGTGCGCCCGCCTTCAACCGAAACTAGCAACATGTCACCTAAGGAAAGAGTCCTGGATGTTGACCCAAATTCATCTTCGTACATTTACCCCGATATCAATTCTCAATCGATGTCAGATGCAATAGCGAGCGATGACCGAGCGACCGTTCAGTCGAGTGTTTCTGAAGCGCGACCTCAAGCTGGTCTTATGTCGCGTGAGCAGCTGCGAGCACAGCGAGAGGCACGGAAAGCTGCCGAGAAAGCGGCTGTGGAGTTGCAGGGCGGCGTGACTGAACAGCCTATTGCCTCCGATCCACAAGAGACTGTGTATCGGGATGCTCTTGGCCGTCGCATCAATCCTGCAGAGGAAGAAGCTCAATGGCGAGCAGAGGAGGACTCGCGCAAAAGAAAAGCCGCGGAGCGCGCTCAATGGAATCGTGGTCTCGTACAGCGTCGACAGGAAGCCGAGCAGCGGGCCGATCTTGCGCAGATCAGCACGGAGCGAGTTGCAAGGTACGTGTGCTGGCAGATAAGACAGTCAGTATACATGCATATGAGTTAGAATCTTGATGCATACATGTAACTGGTGCTCCAGCATCCTGCATTTTCTTCGAATCTTGCTAACTCTCTTTAGGTACGCAGATGACGCACGCTGGAATGCATCTCGGCGTGAGCAAATGCACTGGGACGATCCTGCGCGTGTATTTCTCACGCGGCGCCGCTCAGGACGCCGCATCATCCGTCCAGAATATGAGGGACCAGTGCCTCCGCCCAACCGCTATGGAATCCGACCTGGCTTTCGTTGGGATGGCGTTGATCGAAGCAATGGCTTTGAACGCAAGTTCCTTATGTCGATCAACCAAGCACAACGTTCTAAAGCTGAACATCATGGTACGTATGGCTATGCACAGGCTATATGCTCACTGTCCATGTAGCATGGTCCATGGAGGATATGTAGATCATTTTCGTTACCC
>ERZ501053.42-NODE-42-length-29460-cov-41.243700_pt1 | contig 29460 bp, 18 predicted proteins | sample MGYA00510862_ERZ501053 | MGnify/ENA primary metagenome ERZ501053 (study PRJEB25958, sample SAMN03398521) | human skin metagenome | study: EMG produced TPA metagenomics assembly of the Human Skin Microbiome Metagenome (human skin metagenome) data set. | reverse complement strand
GTAGCAGTATTAAGACCATTGCCGATACCAGCAACAACACGACCAACAACAAAGGATGGCAAAGTGTCATGGACAACCATGACAACAGTGCCAATAATCATAATAATAGAACCGATAACCACACACCAACGGCGACCCATTTTATCACCTTTGAACAATACAAATCCGGAACCAATCATGCAACCCAATTCGTAACAGGACACGACAGCTCCTTGGATGTTCGCGTCAAATTTGTCCGGATGGTATGTTACAGGATCATTGTTATTAGCGGCATATTCTTTTTCCATATTGGGTCCGTCCGGGCTGAATGAAGCAATCTTTGGCATCGTTGAAGCCATCATAGGCTCCGTGATCAGCAGAGACATGACACCCTGGTCATATCCGAATAGCAAGAAACCACTTGAGCACACAAAAGCTGAGAAAGCCAGCAAGCTCCAGCCCCTGAGCCTGTCGGCGCCCGGAATAGAGGGGAGCTCATAGAACATGATGAATGGTCAACGGTAAAGGTGGGGAAACAAATCGATTCAGCTTTTTCTCTGAGGTCAATTTGGTTGCGCACTTGGGTGCCTCTCGCTGCGACCAACACATTTGCGTATTTATGTTTGATGCATAGAATCTGCGAATCAGATTCATGTTCGGCGTAAATTCATGAGTAAACATGTAACATGCTGAGTTGGAGAATTTCGATTCCCTATTATAGGAACGTGATTTGTCTGAGTCCGTCTTCTAGATTATTGCGGAGTTACACATTCAATGTGTTGGCGTGTTGGAGACGGTCATAAGTAAAATATTATTACATAATAATATAGAAGCTGAATGGTCGCCGATAAAACAAGCGTATAATATTTTGTCGAATCTGTCTGTCACTCTTCCCCCCGCATGGAGAATCTCACGCATTTGCATTGGGCCACATGACTGAGCCCAGTGATTTAAGAATTAAGGAGTGTGAAAAAGGCACCCAAATATTGGAGTTTTGATTCAATGTCGTCTCACAGATTTACTTGTGATATTCCACGACTTCGATTGGTCACATAAAGTCGGAATATGCATAAATACACGCATATATGCAGCAAGTGCATGACGTCAGTAACATGGAGTATGATCGACATTCTTTCGCCGGCACTAACTGCCGAGCGACAACTCCACCACGCGTTGCAACGTCAGCCATGAAGACATTTTTGGTAGCCTTGGTGCTGGGCGTAGGCATTGCCACAGCGTTTCTGGATCCAGAAGTCTTAGAGGCAAATGTGAAAAATTCTTCTGCACATACTTTAAGGAAGCGGTCCGCATTTTCAGGAACTGCGACATGGTACGATGTCGAAACGTACCAGGCAGGCGCCTGTGGTTATGATATCGACAATAGCATGCATATCGTGGCATTGAATGAGCCTATGTATGGTGATCTTGATTCCCGCTCAAAGTGGTGCGGCAAACATATCATGATTGCCAATGGCCTCAAGACAGTGCGAGCCGTCATTATGGATGCGTGTCCTGAGACATCTCAATGTCATCACGGTTCATTGGACATGAGCATGTCGCTTTTTCAAGAATTTAACGATTTAACGTTGGGTGTATTTCCTATTACGTGGTGGACGATTGACGATAGTCACAATGATGATGGCGATAAAGGCCGTGGTAATGGCGGGGGCAAGTCGAATAGCGGCTCAGCGTCTTCGGACTCGCGGTCGCAGTCGCATTCGTACTCACGTTCACATTCGCATTCACAAACTCACTCACATTCGCGGTCATACTCATCGTCAACTCCCACCAGCTCCAGTTATCATGAGCATAATGCTTCGCGTTCGTCTGCTCAAGCAGAAGCGGCAGCCTCGGCATCTTCAGCAAGAGCACGAGCATCATCTATCGCCCGGGAGCAGTCATTATCCAAAGCATCAGCAGCAAGCTCCCGATCAAGTGCTTCTGAGGCAAGTTTGAGGTCGAAGAGTTCGGAATCAGCCTCTCATGATAGCAGCTCGACACGTGTTGCTACATCATCGTCCGATTCTCATTCTTCGTCGACAACGGCATCTTCCTCAAGCTCACAAACAACCGGTAGCTCTTCCCAAGACGATCCGCGAGTCGGAAACTTGGAAAATTTCGTCAAAGTCTTGAATGGGCTCTCGATGCTTGTTCATGCGGCCGCGCAAAATTAGATGAGATTGAGGTTACGATATATTGGAGGAGGGAGGCGGTATGACTCTCGGTGTACATATAGGTAGATTGCATTGGGTAAAACTGTTAGACATTGGAAGAGTGGAGGACTGCGTTTGTCGAGGAATCAATGACTTGCACTCCGGGTTTCCTGGTGGTAAAGGAGGACCAATTATAGATGATAGACGATGTCTCGATGGCCCAGAGTATTTGAGCAGATGCTGACGGCGTATGCTACAGCAGCTCTAGCCCGCTGGGTACGTCGGATGTCCTGATCAACTCACATACAGATGGGCCGCTCTCCATTTTTTTTGCGCATCACTGAACGCGCGTTACATGAATGGGACCATTTGCCGCATCGGTTGCGGGGACACGCTGTGCCGCCGTTTGAGTCACAGACTCGGGATACAAAAATTGGTGCGTATATATACTTGTATGTAATAGGGAAGACTTACTCAGATTACGAGGAGGTACACGATGCACCTTCGCCGTTTCCAATGTCACAAAAATCGACCAAAACAGGGGGATTTGAAACAACTCGCTCAGCCCCTACATCGGGACATTCATCAAAGCGGTCAGAATCCACGCCACCTCCTAAGACTGAATCTGATCGTATTGCGCAAGAGATTCGCCAAATCCAAGAAAAGCTGCGTCGTCGGTAAGAAACTATGAATATGTACGAGGCGATGCTTATGCACCAAGCTGACGGGCTTGCCAATCAGCGACACTGCCACGCTGATGCAAGCGATTGGGACGAGATGGGGCACTGGCAGTAGGCGGAGATTCATTGCTTGGTGTGCCATAGCCACCACCGCCTGGTGTATGTACAATGATGCGATCGTGCAGGCCAAATACGGCTGTGGACTTGCCTCCCAAATTAATGACACGGGGAGACACAAATCCTTCGTCGTTAGGCTTGACCAAATCACCATCTTCTTCACGCCGCTGCTTGATCCAGAGGTTGAGACCAGATGCAGCTGGCTCACCACCGCACAAGCCGTATGGCTGATATACACGGCGTTCAGACAAGATGCTAACTTGTATGCTTGGTTCCAGAAACTCAATGTCACGAATGACGCCGTTGCCGCCGCGGAAGTGGCCAGCACCACCAGAGCCCTCGCGAATACCGAACTGGCGAAGATATACAGGATAGCGGCGCTCGAAGATCTCAGGGTCGGTAATACGTGTGTTCGTCATATGGGTGTGCACGCCGCTTGTGCCATGCCATGACGGCCCAGCGCCTGAGCCACCAGCAATCGTCTCGTAGTATCCGAATCCCTCGATTAAGCGACCAGTCTCGTCATTTCCACCGGTGCCGAATGTCAGATTGTTGCAATCGCCTTGACTAGCAGCAACGGCTTCGAAGGCACGAAACACGACGTCTGTGATCCGTTGACTTGTTAGCACATTTCCGCCAACGACAGCTGCAGTGTCCGAAGGGCTGAGCATAGATCCTTCGGGGATGCGGACGTCGATGGGCGCAAGACATCCCTGGTTGAGTGGAATGTCTTCAGATACCATGCACCGCAATGCATAGATGATTGCGCTATAAACGACCGATTTGGGGCAATTGTGGTTTGCATTCACTTCAGGCCCAGTGCCTTCAAAGTCAAAAATGGCAGAGCCGGACGACGGGTTGATCGTAATATGCAATTCAATCGGCGATCCGTCGTCCATGTAATCGATAGCGTGCAGGTCGGTGGATTTTTGCGTGTTCGCCACACGACGAAGCAGGTTGCGCACGGAAAATTCAGCATTGTCGCGAATGTGCATCATGTATGACTGCACTGTCTCGAGCCCCCATTCATCGACAAGGTCATTGAGAAGCTGAATGCCTTTATGGTTGGCAGCGATCTGCGCCTTCAAGTCGCTCTCGACGTCACGGAAGCACCGTGTACCTGAACATCCCGGGTACTTGGCAGGTTCTGTGAGGAGAAGATGCATGAGCCCCTTCTGGTCATACACGCCTTCTGAGACGATTTTGAATGAGCGGATCTGTGCGCCTTCCTGGAAGAGAGTTTTGCTGGTGGGCGGCATGGAGCCGGGAAGGATTCCGCCAATGTCTGCATGGTGCCCACGGCTTGCAGTGAAGAAGACTATTTCATCGCGATCAGGTGCAAATACAGGTGTGATGCAGGTGATATCAGGTAGGTGACTACCGCCTGCAGCAGGGTGGTTCGCCAGCACGACGTCGCCGCGCTTGAAGGAGCCTTGACCCAGCTCATGCAAATGTTCCGCCTGATACTGCACGGCGAAGCTCATGCTCCCAAGGTGCACAGGTAAGTGCGGTGCATTAGCAATGAGGGAACCATCAGCGGCAAATATAGCGCAAGAAAAGTCAAGACGTTCCTTGATATTGGTAGAAATGGAAGTCTGTTGCAGGGAGCGGCCCATGGATTCTGCAACGGCCATAAAGCGGTTGGCAAATAGTGATAAAAGAATAGGATCAGCACCAGAAGATGGCATATTGGGTCAGAGAAGCCAAATGACGGAGATGTCAGAGGTTGTAAGATTTAATGGTGCACGAGATTAATGATGTGGGGCTTACGTTGTTCTACATTTACTTTCCTCCCACTCGCATGTTACATTTACTTGACATGTCCCAAGAATCTGGCCTGCCGACTCGTACTCGCTCGCCCCACGGATCTCGGCCGTGAATTGAAAGAAAATCAAAAAGGACCTCGGATAGACACAAAAGTACCCCCCTCTTCCTTGCTTACAGGCGAAGCAGAGATGATTGCCCTGGGCCGCACTGCGACGCTCGGCCTTTTTTTGTCCAATGAGTGGAGACCGCTGTGTGCGACGGTGGTGTGTTGTCGCTGTTTTGCGAATTTATGCGATTCTAGTCAGGTATGCCTTGAAAATGGGCTTCGCTTGCCCTACGTGCTTTGTCATCAAGTAGGGTTCGGTGGAATTCTCGGCAACACAACGGCAGACGTGCTTTGATCCGAACGAAAGGGACCGAGCCGTCCCAACGGCCAGGAATGGACTCAACGCTGCCCTCTGGCTCTGGCAAAGAACCCACACTTACATACCAGACAGGTGAGAGACCACAGGCATACTGAATTGGACTAACAGGGCAGTTCGTTCCTGGAGCTTGCAAGACGTGACTTCATGGCTTCATGACAACAAACTGGGGCAACACGAATCGGCATTTATCCAGAATGACATCCGCGGTGGTGCGTTGCTCCGACTAGATCACGGGATCCTGAAGGAAATGGGCATACCAAGTGTGGGTGATCGGTTGCGACTTCTTGCTGCCATCCGCATTTTAAACAAGCAGTGTTCGGCCAATGTAGGTTTGTCAAATGCTTCTGCTGGTTCAGTCGCGTCGCCCACCAGGGCAATGTCTAAATCTGCTTCTATGCCTGCGCCCGCTCATGCAGCTTTATCCGCACAAGTGCCGGCGTCGGTACCTGCGCCCACATCCATGTCTATTTCCACGTCGTCGCTTTCGCCAGCCATTGTGTCAGCAGCAGGTGCCGGAACAGCTGCTACTCCAGTCGCAACTGCCGCGCCACCAGGTTCAGCCTTGAGAGCAGCATCGATGGCACCTGTGGAGGGTTCCATGCTCGCACCGCCACTTTCGTTCTCCGGGGTGCCACTGTCCCCTACGTCGAAAACGACACACACGACACCAGTTGGGGCCATGCCTCCTATGGCCACACAACCAGTGTATGCGCCACGTGCGCCGTCGATGGACAGGCAGGGTCTGGAGCGTAGCTCGTATGCAACGCCGTTGGCTCAAAGCCGCCGTCCAAACACTGCGACGGGAGTCGGACACACGATGCACACATCGACCAACCCTGGTGCTTTTGGCCAAGGACCTTGCAGCCCCACCATTGGGAGTCACAGTGCCAGTAGCCCGATTTTGACCAATTATTTTGGGAACGTTGCTAGCAGCGGCGCTGGTAGTGGCAATTGTACGAACCAGAGTCAACCGCGAAGCCCAAGTGCTCAGCGGATGCGTCGTCCAGCTACTGCCACATCGACCTCAAATTCGTCGAATGCAGGGTACGCGGTGGGACGAGGCGCATTCGCAAATAAGACGCGTGTCGGACAGATTAGTGCGCCGTACAATTTGCGACGCACGGAGACAGAGGCCGATGATGCTCGATCGGAAAAGACCACTGCACCGACGGCGACTGGGAGCTCAGTCCAAAGTCTCGAGACGATCCGGCGGCATATTGTCAAGTTCTTAGCGGAAGACGGGTCTTCAAGAAGTGTCGATGTGAGTCGATGCACGCAAGCTACGGATGTGCTGGCGAAAGTGCTGCACAAGTTCGGCCTGCCAAATGATGCGGAGTCGACTCAGTATATGCGACATTGGGTCGTGGCCATGACTGATGCAAATGCGCAGCTGAAAGTGCTCTCGGAAATCGAGCTCATGGCGGTCTGCTCGCAGCCGCATATTTACGATCCTGTATGGCAGCACGGACTGTACTTGTTGCGTACGTCGGATGAGTCGCCCCTACGGCCTGGATCACTGCGTGAGGTGCCCGTGGATCCGTTCAGACTCACTGATGTTCCGTCGACTCGGCGCGCATCGACTTTTAGTATTCTGAGCGGCTTGGGCGGCACGGCTGTTCAGCCGGTCGAAGAGGCGACATCTCCTACACGGTCGTCGGCATATGCGCGCGTCAAGGCTGCGACACCAGACTTGGCCGGACCCCTTCCTGCTGTCCGTCGGCGTGTGCGCAACTTTTTTGGGCAGCGCCCCCCATCAGAACTTATCAGCTCGCACCTTGCAGACTATTTCCCTTCTACCGATAGTCGCGAGCTGCGCCGTTATGCGGAACAGCCTGAGAAACAGAGTCTGGACGTTCGAAAACCGTCGCCACCGCCTAGACGCCGTCCTCCGACGACGCTGTACCCGATGAACAAGCTCCCAGATTCCTGTCAAGACGATTGTGGAAGCATGATGACTGTGGACGAGATTACGTTGGGCCTGGAGGAGCGGGAATCTATGCCTGGATACAGCCAGCCTTCTATGACACGGGTTCTGGAGGAGCCGTCGACACAACCGCCATCTCAACCGCTACCAAAACAGCGCCGGCCATCACCGTCGCTAAAGTCTCCATCATTGCCGCCGTCGTCATCCCAAGGCTTACCGCCGTCCACGTCCTTTCAACAGTCATCGCCGCTCCCCACGCCGACATTCGACCATGCGCCCACGTCACAGCCGCTTGCACCGCAGCCGATGACGCCGATTGAGCGCAAAGAGCCGTCACTCGACGCACAGTCGCATTCGCGCATGCGATGGCATAAAGGCGCGTTGATTGGCGCAGGATCCTTTGGCAATGTGTTTTTGGGTATGAATGCCAGAACGGGTATTTTGATGGCAGTAAAGCAGGTGGAACTCCCGCAGTCAGATGATGAACGGACAAGACGACGGCGAATGATGGTAGAGTCGCTCGAGTCGGAAATTGAGTTGCTCAAGTCCCTCCGTCACCCGAACATTGTACAGTACCTGGACTCAAGCTCAGACGGCCAGTATCTGAATATTTTCTTGGAGTATGTGCCAGGTGGTTCAGTTGTGTCGCTGCTGAGGAATTATGGCGCGTTTGAAGAACCCCTCGTACAGAATTTTGTTCGACAAATTTTGCTTGGCTTGCAGTTCCTGCACGATGGCGGCATTGTTCATCGCGATATCAAAGGAGCCAATATCCTTGTGGATAACAAGGGCGGCGTGAAGATCAGCGACTTTGGCATCAGTAAAAAGGTGGAAGGAGGTCTGCTTGGCGCTGGGTCCGGCAAACTTGGACTTCAAGGCAGTGTGTTTTGGATGGCCCCTGAAGTCGTGAAACAAAACACGTACACAGACAAGGGTGACATTTGGAGTCTCGGCTGCTGTGTGGTCGAAATGTTTACAGGTGTGCATCCATGGCCGCGGCTTGACCAAATGCAAGCCCTCTTCCAGATTGGACAGAACAAGTCGCCGCCGCCGCCTGAGGACATCTCGCCAGTCGCCTCAGACTTTTTGCACTGCACCTTTGAGTTGGACCACATGGTGCGGTCGTCAGCAACGACGCTGCTGCAGCATCGATTTCTTACGCAGCCTTCTGACGACATCGAGAGTGAAGTCTCCGACTAATTAGATGTCTTTTCATCGTCATGTGGAATTTGGCACCGTTCTCTTGGGAACTGCGATACTAATTACTCTCTCTCTCTTGCTTTATTGCTCCTTCGATTTGTTTGGAAGGGACAAGCAAGACACATACTCGGTTCTTCTGTGATCATGAAGCAAATTTTATTTGTAACGCTTATAGTAACAAGATATGCCGTAGGCGGGCCCAGCGGCAAGCAAATGATGTTCAAAATACGTTCAACATGCATATTTGGACCAGGGACAAAGCATGGCATTTCAGGACTATGAGTTGTACCGGCGTGCACGGCTGCATATGCGCTCGCGCAGACACTGGGTCGAAAACGCATTCGAGATATGAAAATATAGAGCAAAGAAACAACAGAGAATAAAAAAAAAGCTAGACGTCACGATTACGCGCGCTTCTTTTCCGTCAAAGACGCTTTTTGTCGATTAGCACGGAGCTTTTGACCTTGCAGGATGAGTGGCTTCGGCTGCACATCGGCAAAGAGACCCCAGAATGCTTCAAGCGCGTACGAGCCGACAAAGTCAAGAACCATTACTGTCACGAGCCAGCTTTGGTACTCGGTCGACATTTTGGCAAGCTGGAGCCACTCGTTCAATTCAGGCAACAGTTCCAAAGCACCCAAGTAAGCGATAGCACTTGCACCCAGTAAACCATAGTACAAAGCCTTATTCTCCGGGATACTCTCACGCCATGGCCGTCCAATGTAGTTGACAGCGAATGTCGATACGATCTGTGACATACTGAGAAGATACACGCCAGAGTTCAGTAATGTGGGCGTATACTTGGCATCGAGATCGACTTCACCCAACTGCTCGAATGAGGCAGACAGGTTCTGGATGTACATCATCGCAGCGACGTGCAATGCCGTCTGCGAGAGGATGGAGCCAAAGACGTAGACGTTAATGATCGTACTAACGGGCCGCTCAGGCGCCAGACGCTCAATGGGCTTGCCGCGGCTGATGCAGTAGAAGCACACAGAAATGAGAAGGGCACTCACAGTCAGCTGGTAATCGCTACTTTTGATCCCGACCAGGTGCTGTACACTCAGTGCATAGGCTTGAATCAAGCAGTTCAGCGCGAGAATCTTGTACATTTGGATTGTCGCAACGAGTGTGCATCGACCCTGCCGGATAATCGAGCAAACCGCTTTCACGTTGGCCAGCTTGCTGGTGAACGGTGCTGCGACGCTGGCATCGCCAAGACGGATCTGCGGCGGACCTTCTTGGTCGTCCAGCTGCTCCATCGACGACGTAATAGCGGACAAGTCGAACTGAGCCATAGGATTCGATGCACGCTGCGAGCGCATTTTGCGTGCGGCCTTTTCGCGTGCTTCTTCTAGCTGTGGGAACGCCGTCTTGAGTGCTGGTGGCACAGGCGGCGGAGGCTGGTTCCACCGTGCCATCATGTTCAGCTGCGACTCGTACATTTTCTTCATGCGCTCAAGACGCTGGTGCTCGGCAATCTTCTGCAGATCGTCTTCTGTGCCGTCGAGCAGTGCGACGCCAATGTTGGCCGTCTTGAGTGCGCCGACGTCGTTCGTACCGTCACCCGCCATAAGCGTGATGTAGCCCAGCGAGCGGAGCGTGCTAAGGATGAGCTCCTTCTGGTTCGGCGACACGCGTGCATATACAACCGTGTTTGCGACCAGTTCACGCAGCTTCGCTGGCTGCGCCTCAAACTGCCGCAAAGCGACACCCGTCATGCACACGTCGTACTCGTCGAACAGGTGGCGGTGCAGCTCTTCTCCGATATTCTGCTCGCGCACAATCGCGTCATCAGTCGTGCGCCACACAAGGTCGTTGTCGTCTTGGCTACCCTCGCGCTTGTCGAGCACGATCGGTTCACGCAAGACAATCTCGACTTCCTCAGCGACATGCACGGCCGTGAGCGCATTATCTCCCGTGATCATGACACAGCGATGCGACGATTCATTCAGCTGCTTCAGCGACTCGATAGCGTCCGGCTTAAGAGGGCAGTGCAGTACAAGAAAGCCAGCAAACTGCAAACCACACTCCACCTGCTCGCGCTTGATGGAACGAGCCTCGTTGGCATCGAGCCAGCGGTAGCCGAGAGCGATCACACGGCTTCCGTGCCGCGTGTAGTGTCGGTAGACTTGGTCGTAGTTGGACGGCAGCGCAGTGAACATGGGCTTTAGTACTTCAGGCGCGCCCTTGGTTGCCGCAAGAAGCTGATTTGGATGCGACTGGACGTGGCTGACGGTCGACATGCGCTTTAATGCTGACGAGAAATGGAAGCGGGTGCGGATCGTCACGCCCGGCTCCTTCGGATCCGTCAGCGAGCGAATTTGGTCGCCAGGCTTAACGGTCCAGCCCATGGCATCGAGGGCACGGCGCTCCATGGGATCGCCGACGATTTCGTCGTCCACAATAACCAGTGCATGTGCCGCAGCAAGCACAAGCTTGCTAGACATCGAGGCGTGCTTTAGGTCGACAAGTTCATCGTTCAGCGCATCCGACGTGCCATGTGCCTCAGTGCCCACAATGCCCTGGACCTCGAGGTCCTCGCCGGTGATGGTGCCTGTCTTGTCGAAGCAGCAGACGTCCACACGTCCCGCATACGGGATTCGGAATGGTTCCGTGCAGAAGATTGCCAGCTTCGATAGGGCCACGAGTGACGCATTCACAGCCATCGACAACTCCATCGGCAGCTCAGGCGGTACGACAGACGTGATGATCAGCACACAGTGGAGCATTAGCTTGCCTTTCGGCTGCCCCATCTTGAGTCCATTCAGCCACACATACGCACTCGCAGCAATCGCAAACACAAGCAAGAATGCAATAAAGACAAAGCTCTCCCAGTTGTTCGCCGACACACGGTTCTCGTTCGTAAACACCATCAAGCGAATCAGGCGGCCCTGCGTCGTGCCGAAGCCCGTGCGCAAAACAACAGCCAGTGCACCATCATCGGGCGGCCTCGGCACGCCCGGAATACTGTCACCAGGCGTCACCTGAAGTGCCTTGGTGCCGCCAAAGAGGCAGTGCAGCCTGTCAGCACCTTGATCGTCGAGCGTGTCGGTGCCATTGCGAAGCGCAATGCCTTCCTTAAGTAACGGCGTGCTCTCTCCGGACAGCATAGCTTCATTGACGATCGCCGAGCCTGAGGCCATGACGAGATCACACGGCAGTGCTGATTCCGCCTTCGTGCGCGTGACGCTCACGAGGTCGCCAGGCAGCAGCTCCGACGACGACAGGACAGTCCACTTGCCCTCACGGAATACATGCAGATCATATGGCTGAATCGACATGGTGCGAAACTCATTCAGCGTGCGCAGGCGCTGGAACACGACTGTGCACTCGAACGCGACAAGACCAAAGAGGGAGAACAGCGACGAGTACCAGTACTCATCGAGAAGCCACAGCCCGACGCAGAACACCTGGAATACGAAGAATGGCGCGACCGCATGCTCAATGAACAGATCCAAGAACCGCGGTACAGGGATATCCAGCACATTGCCACCGTAGATGCGCTGCGCGCGGGCAAGCGCTTCGCCACGCAGACCTTGTGATGTCTGCACATGCTGGAGCTGCATGTGCGCATCAGCGGGGTACAAAACTCGACGGAACGTTCGTTCACGCACATCCGGCGACGCTGTGATGGTTGTTGACGGCGCCGTCGAGTCGGGAAACGCCAGTACGTACTTATCAGCCTGGTACACGAACGAGTACTCGTCCCGTTCATGCTCATCTTTGTTCAACGATCGGTCGCGCTTAACACAGCGCAGCGGGAGCATCTCTCCCTCGCCCTTGTGTGCATGAGGCAGCACCCGCACATAGTCGGCCATGTCGATCGCCGACACGGACGTCGAGGTGAACAGTGCCTTCGCACGCACAGACCAGTGCGTCGCTAGGTAGCTCAGAGCATGGACGAGTAGAAGACTTGCCGTGATTACGAACGTCCATTCCTCCGACTTGACCCATTGCTCATAGCGCATAAAGTACGCATATGCCCACAAGGGGTATAGGACGAGAAATGGCGTCACATACACATGCCAAAGAAGTGGACTTTGTTTGTGCAATGTGACGCTCGCAATCTCGTCTGACTGCACAGCCACTTGCCTGGGAAAAATGTAAGCATGTCATCACACACACACACACACACAAAGCTGGCTCATAGTCTAAGCCGCAATACGTACATGGTCGCCACGTAAGTTGAAGCCAAGAGTATCCTGGCAGACTTTAGCACATCGCATGCTTGACTCGCTGGAGCCTCGTGTCACTGCGGCGCGTAAGCTTGCTGAGTCAGCGTGTGCGTGTCCGTGGACGAGTGCATGAAAAAATTTACAAGTCTGGGCCTGGACCTAGACCTGGACCTGGACCTGGACTTTCGGTAGCCTATGAAAATGGAGGGAGGCACCCAAAAACTGGAAAAAAAAAATTACGTGCAACCAAGTTCTTTTGCAGAGATTGGCGTTGTTGAATTTATACACGATCCTCTGCTAGTGCAGACGACTATCGTCGGGTTGTTCGCGCGCGCAGCTAGAGCCTGGAGAAGAAAGTAAGCGACTTTCATGGCACAGAAACAGCCACAGACGCATCACAAAACATACCCCTTCTGGCTCGGTGGCGTAGCTGCGAGCATTGCCGTATGTTTTACACACCCACTTGATCTCGCAAAAGTTCGCCTCATCAACTCGCCAGAAAAAATGTCAACTTGGCGTGTTGTGAGCACGACGTTACGGAACGAGGGTGTGCGTGGCCTGTACATCGGTATATCTGCTAGTATCTTGCGACAGATGACATACAGTCTCATGCGCTTCGCAGCGTACGAGGAACTTAAAACCTTCATTGCTCATCGTAACGACCCAACGCAGCCGATCTCTATGTGGACAAAAATTGGTGTGGCAGGTCTGGCAGGTGTAGCAGGCGGCATTGCAGGCAATCCAGCGGACATCATCTTGGTGCGCATGACCAGTGACATGTTCCGCGACCCAGCGCAACGTTTCCAATACAAAGGTGCTATCAATGGACTTGTGCGTGCCGTCAAAGAAGAGGGTGCGCATGTACTCTTCCGTGGTATAACACCTAATATGGTGCGTGCCATGTTGATGAATTCAAGTCAGCTTGCATCATACGACTTTTTCAAAGAGACGCTGCAAGGAACCGGCCTCTTCACTCCGGGCTCGCTTGTTCATTATCTCACATCGTCCTTGTTGGCAGGCACTGTCGCTACCACCATTACGTCGCCGGCCGATGTGATTCGAAGCCGTCTGATGAATGCGCGTGGAAATGACAGTGGCATTCCCCAGCTCCTTCACGCTATGCGAACCGAGGGGCCCACGTTCATGCTCCGTGGTTGGTTGCCCTCGTGGATCCGTTTGGCGCCCAATACCGTCATTCTTTTGACCGTCTTGGAAAAACTGCGCGAAACTGTCGATTTCGTTCGTGGAACATGAGAACACATTCACTGTTGGTTGTGTAATGACAAGTTCTCCGCATTATGGTATGTGCATATGTGTGCGTGTCAACGTGCGCGCATAGAAGGTCGCTCATCATCCTCAAGCTTGAGTGGGCTTTGTACCTTCATGATCCTTGTAGCATAGATAGTAAGGGTATTTCCATCGACATTCCCTCAGTCATCATCAGTCATGCGTACGTCTGTCTCAGTCGTCTGAGAGTGTGTGCTCGGCACCGATGGTGGTGCGCTAAGATCCAGCGTGTTACGAGCATGTGTTCGGAGCGCAGCGAATGGATTTGCACTCTGACGCAAGTCGGAAAGGATCACCGGCTGTCGTTGTCGCTCGCGTTTCCTGCAAGAGTGAGTTTCAGCGGGGCACGTACAATATCGCACGGCGCGACTTCATCGTGTTCCCGGTACCAGTGGCATTTTGAGCGGAGACTAATTCCTGAACAGATGTATTCTTTGCTTGGTCGAAAGACGAAGCCAAGTTCGAGACCATATCTGAGAGGTCTTGCATGCCAGACTGATTTCCCGCTAGTTGTTCACGCATCCGCTGTTTTTGCCGACGATACGCCGACTTCGAAACGGCGTGCTGCGTGGCATGTTCGGAAGAAAGTCTTGAAGCTAACGATGAGCGCGTCTTTTTGCTGCGTAGATGCTGCCGTGACATGAATGGGCAGTGAAGGACTGGGTTTTCGAGACGAGCCAAGTAAGCAAAGCAGGCTGACATACCAAGCACATGCAATTTTTTTTTCTGGCTTACGCGCTTGAGCGTCCTCCACACAATCAATCACGCCCAGGAGAATAAGGTGCACGGCATATTGGACGAAACACGCTAGGCGGGATGTGAGGCGAAAATAAGAGGCATGCATCGAAACGAGCGAAAGATTCGCGCACTAGGCGGGGGCTATAGAAAATGCAGAATGTTTGCGACACACAGGGCGTATTGATGAATAAACGACCGAGTATGTGGTGCGCAACTAGGGAACACGAGGAGACAGGCCAGGAGATGAGGTGGGAGGCAAGACGAGCCGGCCATTGGCTTGCATGCGGGGCATCGAAGGCGAGAGTGTGATCGAGGCACTTCGTGCAGCGCGATGCAAGACATGAGCTGATGAAGTACGCAGCGCAGGTGAGTTCGACATGCTGCTCTTTCTCGCGACACTTGTAGGCCTTCGTGGCGAGTCGGTAAGTCCAAGCTTTCTAGGTGAAGGAGCTTGTCTCGACAAGGATGGCGATAATGACGTCCTGAGAAGAGGCACAGTCTGTGCACCTTGCATTCGCCTTTCTACTTCGACGTCATACTCTCGAGAAAGAATCGATATACCGCTGCTCAGGACGAGCTCAGATGCCGCGGACGTACACGTGCGCAGGATGTCGCCATTTTCATCCAAACCATGCAGGAAACTCAGGGTATCGCGCAATAAAGCAAATTCGCCTGCTTCTTCGAAGCGCGCAAGTGCTTTTGCTGTAGCTTGCAGACTTGTCGCACCGTCTTCCAGTTCGTGCACAATGAGCAGATATGCACTCGCCGACGCATAATCATGGCGGTCGAGACAGTGCTGCATGAGTGTACTGGGGCGACCTGCGGCATCGAAGAGGTAGCGCCATCGAGACATTTCGGTCTTGCGCGCCGCGCGGACAACGACCTGGAGAGCCTCATCAAAGTGATCAAGGAACGCCAGGACTGTCGGGAGGATGGGAGCCCGTGTACCTGCGTAAGTTGCAGCACTCGAAGCTGTCCCTGCTGCGACAGAATCTGTGATGCCATTTCCTGGAGAGGTCAGATCACCGGGATGATTCCCTTGCTGGGGTGCTGCATCGGCCTCGTCTTCCAGCACAGCATGAACGAGAACTTCCAGCGCATGAGAGAAGTACTCGAGTGGTACATAGAGTGAGGCGATTTCAATCGCATCTAAAAGGTGTCGGCGCTCGAGAATGGCCCGCAAAACATGGTCAAGGAACAGGGTTGTATGGAGGCGCAAGCGATAGGAGGTGGTATCAAGTGTGCGGCGCAAGACAGGAAGCGACTCGGCGCCAAGAAGAATGCCACGATCAGATAAAATACACAAAGGGTACGTCGAGGACACAGGCAAAACACAGTCAGGCGCATCGCTGCGAGACATGGGATGGAGCCACACACTCATGTGGTGGCCATCAAAGGCCCATAAGGAGTGCGAAAGAGCCCCAGGTGTGTAGATGGGTGTGCAGAACGACTCGATATGCTCATGAAGAACTTGCAAGTCGTATGAGAGCTGGTCGTCATCTGATGCACGCGCGGGACGCAAAAGAACCAACATCCCGTCGATGAGGAACAATAGATTTGCAACAGTCAAGTCGTCCGCTGGGTGACCTATGTCCCGCTGCACTGGCGGCACGAGCCAGCTCAAGGCACGCACTCGCGACGGTTCGCCGATGATCCCGTCGAAGGAGATGCTACCGCACAGCCGGAGTCGGATATGCTCTCGAGTGGGCGTAATGAGGTAATGCACGAGTGTGTTGTCCGCGAGGTAGAGGAGCAGACTCGTCTCAAACAGAGCCAGAGTTACGACAGGTGCACCCAGCACAACAAGATCCAGTAAATGTGCATTGTCCAGAGGCTGGTCCCGCGAGTACAGCCGGATTTGAATCTCGCCCATGCAGTCGCAAGCTGCAATTAGAACGTGCTGGTACCAAGCCATGCCGCCACGCACACAGAATGATAGAGCCTGTGTTGCGACTTCGTACAGTTTCCAGTGTCCAGATGCTGTGCTGTAATGGGCAAGGCCGCGGCGCCCTGCGATCGCGAGGAACCGCCCATCGGGGCTTAGGGCTGTGCATCGGATGGGCCACTGCGTGGTGAGATACTCGGCTGGGAATGGGATATGGCGCCACACATCGTTTCCTGGCGACAAAAGTCCGGCATCACTCTGCTCGTGTCCGCGATACATGTAGGCAGAAGCATCGCCCAGGAGGAAACCGGCATTCACGTCGGCCGGTGTCATGTGTGTGGTTGCAGCGGCCTTCACGAATGGCACCACATAGGCAAGTGTGCGTTCATCATCCTGGGCATGCGCGTCAGGCGATAGTGGGCGTGCGAGAACGAAGAGTTCTGTGCCGCCAAGACCCCAAAAGACGCTTTGTACGCCAAATTGGAAGTTGTCACGATACGATCGAGTCGCTGTCGTCCAATCCTCACGGAAACTGTGGCACATCACATGACCGAACGTACTCCAGATGGCCCAACCGTGCTCGTACCCAACAGCGAGGGCATGTCCATCCGCTGTCCAGTCCAGGCAGATGACGCGTCCTGTGATGTGTGGAAGCGTAAGTGAGTGAACGAATTGCGGCGTCTGCGTGGCAGTCTGGAACTCAAACAAAGTGATGTGGCCGTTCTCGAACCCGAGAGCCAACAAACTGAAACGCGCATTCAACGCCGTTGTAGTCGGCACATTTTTGTGAGCCGAATCGACAGCACGATAAGCACATGCACCGACCCAGGTATCGTTGCGACCAACGATGTACGCGGAACCATCGGCTGAAATCCATGCTGACAAATCGGTGGCATATGAGTGCTCGGCATGTACAATGGGTGACGGTGTGAGCGCTAATGACGATGATGATGACAATGGCACTTGAAGCCATGGAAGATGCGCAAGAAGAATCGGTGGTGCAGAAGCAGCAGACGATGCGGATACCGATGCAGATGCGGCCGACGTCGATGCTGACGATGACGAGCTGGGCCATGACACAAGCTGGACAGCTGCGGGTGATTTGGTCGAGACAAACAAATGAGCATCAACGCATGCGATACATGCAATGCCTGGATCCACTTGCAAAGCATCTCGAAACAAAAGCTGGAAATTGATTCGTGCGCTAAGCGGTTCATTTGTGCAGGTATGGTATGCGTCACCTGTAGCCGGTTGGAACGTAGCGAGGAGGGCCTGTGACGACGGAGCAAGCTCAGGCGCGCTCGGATCAAAGAGCGCATGCATGCTTGGTTTGCTGGCAGGCTGCGAGAGTTCGTAAAACAAGAGCGTGTCTCGCTCGGTCTGAATGGCAATCCCACTTGCGTCGGGACTCCATACTGCGTGCACATTGGCACCGTATTCATGCAAGCTGCGCTGTGTACGGATGACGGAAGCGACAATTTCGATGGGGCGAGCACGCCACAGCAAGAGCGCCGTGCGAGTCAGAACAAACCATAGCATTCCATCGCGTGTGCTGGCCATGTGGACTGCATCGTTATGAACGTCAGGAAGTCCTGCAGGCTCAACACACAGCCGGCGGGCGCTCCCCGTCGGCCAATACATAAGGAGACGGGAAGCAGATAGCGGTTCGCTTCGCTAAATAGTGGCAGGTGGGAACTTTGAAGGACGAAGACGGACACAAGCGCAGCAGAACGACGTCCAACGGGCGAGCGGCAGGTAGCAAGTTCGTCGTGAACGTGGCTTCAGAGCGGAGGCGAGCGTCTCACTGACGGCCGAGATGAGAAAAACGTTCGCATGCATTCACACACCCAGGTGCATGTGGAGGGATGTTAGAGGTCAAAGGGTGGATGGGGGGAGTTGGAGGCGTTGGAGTCATGCGACGCGCGCGGGCAGGGCGGAAAAGCACCGTCATCTCGAGTGTACAGTGGAGGCGGCGGCCACTCATGCTTTCCATGAATCTGGTTGGCTGCTTTGTCCAAAGTGATCGACTGATGCGCGGTCGGGATTCAGTGAGGACGAGAAGTCACCGCGTAGCCAGCCATTCGAGCGAAAATTACCAAGCCGCGTCTCGCTTTAGGATTGGAGGGAGATGTGCATGCGTGCGCGCCCCTAGTAAAGCCCGATCCGTCCATTCATGACTGCCCCGATATAGTAGCCAGGCATACACCGATTTGACTCTGCCCGGCGTCCACGGATCAAACACACACCTCACGTACGGCTTTGTCCTTTCATCACCTGATTACTCGTCCACGATGGCGTCCGGCGCCGACGCGCATGCGCATGCGCGACCGCAGCGCAGCGATGCGGCAGAGTCCATGGGGCCGCCTGAAAATGCAGACAAGGATTTAGCATACCTGACATCGTACATGAAGCGCATTCGGACGGACCACGCAGCGCCCGTCGAAACGCCTGCGCAGCTCAGCACACCACAGGCAGAGCGGAGTGTGCTGGATCATGTGGCATCGGAAGATGATCCGAAGAAACGAATGGAATGGCAAAAAATGCTGCGCTCGGTTCTAGAAAGCGAGGTCTTGTCTTCGGAGACAAAGCGAATTGCCGCCGCGGACGCCACAACGCCGACGCCGACGCAGCTGATGCACAGTGTGTGGCTCTGTGTGCGCGCGCTCCGTGTTGGACACATTCACTATCGCGATGAGCCAGAGTCAGAAGAGCATTTGATTACCGAGGAGCGAGACCGACTCGTGCCGGCGGTCGTGGCCGATGTGCTCGCGTTCAGCAAAGATACGTTACCGCCATCGAACGATATGCGGAAACAGCTATTTGAAGCAGTTCAGGTGCTTCTCGAGCGCATTGAAGCAGTGGACGAGCTCTTCCCCTCCCAGCGACAGCTACTCGCGGGCTACCCGACCTGGGCGCAACCACATTTCCAGGCAAGATTATCTGCGTTGCAGGCATGGTTCAATGTCACACGCGAGCTTCGTGCACAAGTGCAGCTCTTGCACAGATGGACTGGCACGTTAACGTCGTCAGATGGGACGCTGCGCCCAACGATGAGTCCTGCGTTACCACGGGTCGATACAGACGAAGAAAACACCTTTGTTGTTGAGCGCATATTCCGCGAGAGCAACATTCATGAGGCTTTCGAGCAGCGCACACTCAAACGGCTGCGTATGCTTATAGATATGGCACGCACGACACTTCGGCAGCACCACCAGATGTTTCTGGAGATGGGCCTCTCGTCCTTTGAGCCAGACGTGCTCCCGCTCGTCCGATTCCCCATGTGGCTAGCCGAAGGCGCATTGCGACAGCGACTCGAATACGCTGACAAGCTGCAGGAGCCCAGTGTCCTGCTGGTCGACTCGCTTGCGGATGATCTGCGCGCTGCACTCGCCCTCGCGTGTCGTATCAAAGAGAATTACGTGCAACTCACGGTGCCGGAGCCTGACATTGGCTGGAGCTTGCCGCTCGAGAGCGACGACAAGTTCGATGCTTCCATATGCAGTGCACTGCACTTTTTCTTCCGACTGCTGTACTTCCGCCTGAAGAGCACGCCGTACTTTAAGGAGGTGGATGTCCTCGAGCCGGAGTGGGACTTTTTGTCGTCGGCCGTGCGTGTGGTGCCGGGTGGCGACGTCATTGTTGCTCACAAGACGGCAGCTTTGGTAAACCGTGTGTTTGCGCGCATAATTGCCTACTTTAAGCGCGAGCTCCAGGTGCCAACGTCGTCAACTGCAGCACCGTCGGCGAAGATGCCGCTGAGGTCGCAAGCAACGTCTGCGTCAGCGTCAGGATCAACGGCCAAGAACCGCACTAGTGCTGAGCCTGCATCGGCTGGACGCGTTGCAGGAGGCCGTGTGCCTATGAATGTGTTGGAAATGACGCGTTGGATCCACACCGTCTTTAACAACACACGCGTCCGCAGCCGGCGGCTCATCGGTTTTGCACGCCGCATGCGCTTGACGCTTGAAACAGCGGCCGAGTACGATCTGCGTACCCTCAAAACAGCCAAGACACAACCGAATGATTTACATGGCTTCCTGCAGACGATGCTTTATGCCGACTATTTCCTCGTGTATACGTCAGCGTTTGAAGAGCGTGGCGTCTTTGTACTGGCGGAGCCGAGTCTGCATGACAAGCCACTTGTGATCCAGGATCTGATCTTCCAGTGCGTGCGACCAAGTGCGTCAGGCGCGGACGACACGTTGGGAACCAGCGGTGTCAGCGTCAGCCTGGGCCATGGGCCAACGACTCATTTCTCAGCCCGCCCACCGTGGCAGCCGCAGTATCTGCTGTTTTTGACGCCGCGCGAGCCATTCCTGTGGACGGGACGCGTCATGACACTGCCACTACCATGGATCGACTTGGATCTGAAAGAAAACCGAGTGCGCCTCGTTGCCGATGGCGCTGGCGCTCGGCTCGAGCAGTGCAAGCAGCACTGGATGTGGCAGTTTTCTATGCATGCGACGGAAGGCAGCGCCGTGCCGTCGGTCGTGGGATCCCCGGCTGCGACCTCGACGGCGGCAGCCGCGGCAGCGACAGCAGCTGCGGCTCATCTCCACGGCGGCACGAAGAACGTGAATGGTGGATCAAGCAGCAGCGTCCCTGGATACGCCTTTTCACTCATGCCAGTGTACGAGCGGATGGCGCACCTCAGCTTGATTCAGCACGAGCTCAAGCTGATGACCAAGGCGGGCTATGTGCTGACCGACACAGTTGTGCATGCAGTGCCGATCATTCGACGCCAGATGCTCAAGCTGCGGCCACTCGCGCCTCATGATCGTGCTGCGTGCGACGAGCTCGTGCAGGCGTGTTTCAGCATAGCGTTTGATCAGGGCGCACGTGCTCTCGGCTACATCCAAAGTGTGCGGTTGCACTCGCTCATGTCAACGGCACTTGTGCAGTTGTCGGTCGATTGGATCTCGTTTATTTGCGACGATTGCGTGCTGACAGAGCGGCGCACATTCAAATGGGCCGTCGAAGCGCTCGAGAATGCTATGACAAGAACAATGGGCGAGAACATCTTCCTGCTCAGTGAGCATGAATTTTTCCAGCTACGTGGCAAAGTGTCGAGCTGCATGGCTCTGTTGATCTCACACTTTGACATTCTCGGTGCCCGCAGCAGTGCTGTAAAGGAGCAGGAGGAAAAGCGGGCGAAGCGCGCCGCTCATGGCACACATCTGGACTTGGCCCTTGACAGCGAGAAAGAAGCGAAGCATCTGTCTGAGCAGCGGCTCGTGGCGTTGGATGCATGTGACGCGGCGCGCGAAGATGTCATGCGGGAGCGGCGCGAGATTGGACATGTGCTGGACGACACACGCATGGAGGACCGAGGTCTGCAGCTGCTGGCATCCAAGGGCGTGCAAATGCGATGGCAACAAGGCCGCTTCATTGGTGGCGGCACGTTTGGCACCGTGTACCTGGCGGTCAACCTCGATACAGGCGGGCTTATGGCCGTCAAAGAGATCCGGTTCCAGGAACTCACGTCGTCGCCCAACCTATTTAAGCAGATCCACGACGAAATGAATGTCATGGAAATGCTCCGACATCCGAACATTGTCGAATATTATGGCATTGAGGTGCACCGGGAAAAAGTGTACATCTTTGAAGAGTATTGTCAGGGTGGCAGCCTCGCACAGCTTCTGGAGCATGGGCGCATTGAAGATGAGATTGTGTTGCAGGTGTATGCTCTCCAGATGCTCGATGGTTTGATGTACTTGCACTCACAGGGCGTGGTCCATCGAGACATCAAGCCGGACAACATCCTGCTTGACCACATGGGCGTCATTAAGTTCGTCGACTTTGGCGCAGCGAAAGTCCTGTCGCGACGCTCGCTTTCCATGCACACCGGTGGACGTGCGCCTGTCCATTTGCCAGGCGCCGTCGATGCTCGTGGTCAGAGTTTGCAAGGCACGCCCATGTACATGGCACCGGAGGTCGTGCGTGGTGAGACGCATGGTCGCGAAGGAGCCGCTGATATCTGGAGTTTGGGCTGCGTTGTCCTGGAGTGTGCAAAAGGCACACGGCCTTGGAGCCAGCTCGACAATGAGTGGGCTATCATGTTCCATATCGGCATGGCACAACAGTGTCCGGCGCTGCCCGACGAGACTCAGCTCAGCGCTCTGGGCATTGACTTTATCAAGCAGTGCCTGACAATTGACCCGTTCAAACGGCCGACAGCTGTCGAACTGCGGCAACACGCATGGATTTGTGCGCTAGTTGATGTGCTAAATGCAGAGAACGAAGCAGAAGAAGAGGCTCAGCGTGCGGCTGAAGAAGAAGCCGCGGAATCTGCGGTCGCTGCGTCGGAGTCTGCCTTGGCATCAAGCACAGATCCAGCTACAGATGAGAGTGAGCAGCCCGGCTATACAGGCCATGCACCTGATGATCAACGACTTACACACTCTTTGGACGCTAGCCGAGACGATCCTGCACGATTAGCCCCAGGTGCGCATGTGCCTCTCTCGACCAATTCGCCCGGATACCCCGACCACAGTCATCCAGGACATGAAGCGCTCGTTGCCGATGTGCAGTACCGCCGCGAAGGCGCGCAAATCAAGGCCATGCTGGAGCCAGACTGAGCTTTTTTTTTTCTCAAACGAGACTCGGTATCAACGTGTCTTTTTTTTCTTACGACATTCGCAAGTTTTTTTTTTTCTTTCATTCTCATGTGCAACTCCACGGAACGCAGTCGCGCTCGTTTTTATTTACATTCGTTTTTATGAATTTACGTTCGTTGGCATTCATTGTCTCTTTTTTCATATACATACATACATCCTACGCATACATCCCTCGACATACGATAGGAGCAGGTTCATATAGCCCTGATACGTAAAAGGAGCCATGTGCTGCATACGTTGGGTCCCACACGGCTGACGAGCTAGAGGAGAGGACCAAAGCCGTCGATCGTCCATTGGTCTGAAGCAATGTGCGGACATGCCAGCCGTTCGGCACAGTCATCAATGCCTTCTGCGCCGGGTATGGCACGTCTGCATCGTCGCCCGTATATGATAGGCTCTCATCATAAAACACCTCGACGACCCAGCTTGGCGCATACCGTTGAGTATGTGGATGAGACACAACGTGTTCGAGATCCTTTAGCGACGGATGGCCTGCGACCACGATGCGCAGCGTGTCAGGCTGTGGTCCTCGCGACACGGCAAGGTTATCAGGGAAAAAAGGCGTCGGTACAAATGCTCTTGGTCGCTGCTGCTGACGACGAGCATGTGTATCGTTCGTCTGGTCATACACATACAGCCCAGGCGCCGATGTTGCCGCCACAATCACGTTCTTCTCCGTAGCGACAATCCCGTTCGCGAATGGGACACGACCAGCCCATATAAACGCAGACACACCTCGCATAGAATGGAGTAGGTCTGGCATAGATGCTGCAACTGCTTGCATGGAAGCATCCGTTTTGTAGTTGACGTTGTCGTCGCCATCGTGGTCCGTATCCTGGCTTAGACCCGCCATGTGCACATGGGCAACATAGCCCCAGCCAATAAAACTATCGAGCTTTTGCCACATGGCTGTCAATGGCTTATATGTCACAACCTTGTACACCAGCGGAGCGATAGCATCCCCGAATTGGGATGCAAGCACAGCTTCGTATGCTGGACGCGGAGGTGAACGCAAGGCGACGACGTGTGAGTTTGTCACATACAGCTCATTCAAATTCACTGCATGGATCGCATTCGGTGTGTGTGTGGCAATAGGATGGTATAGTGTGCGCACGTAGCGTGCATGCCATGATGCTCTGTGGTTTCTGTTAGCAGTGCTTTCATCGCTGTCAGCACGCCTTTCTAGATCAATCAGCTCAATTGTAGATGCATGCGTGCGCTGATTCACCAGGAATAAGCGCGCCTGGTGCTCCGAGACTTCATACAGGCCCATACCTAGCGGATGGAAATCTTCCGCCTCTGGGTACCCATGGATATGAAGCAAAACCGGCTGCGGGTCATTTGACTTGTACTCAGACATCCACAGGGCTCCATGGGTCGCAGGCTGCTGTAGTGAATTCATAAATGTGTTCCATACGACGCGTCCTGGATCACATGACATGAGCACTATGCCCAGCTTCGTTGACATGTGTAGGTCTTCACAGGCCTCAGCGACCTGTGCGTGTGAGCCGCTCATTGGATTCACACGGTACGCTTGTGGATCATCGATATATCCACTACGTAGAGACTTGCATGTGATCGATCCTTTCACTGGAGCACTGCTGCTCCCACCACCGCGCACATACCATTCGGGCAGTAAATGCCGCGCTGACCGGAAGACCATGGGTGCTTTGATGAAGACAAGTTCCCATTGCAGCGCAAACCACCCTACGACGATCATAATTATCACTGTTGCATTCCTGAATGAGCGCATCCTAAACTGTCGCGATGCTAGTCCAGCAGGCGCGGAGCGATCGGAAAACAGCTTCTCTGTCATTCCGTGATCCCAATACGGGCACCCCAAACAAGGGCGCGTGTCTTGAACGCACTAGTGGTGTGGGCATGCAGACTGAACACACACGGTTCGTGTGGGTCCATGCGCCGCGGTGGAGGTACACCACATGGCATATGCGAGAACCGCTAAGTCATGAGCCATGAACGTGCAGGCATCTGAACATGAAGTGTGCGCGTGTGCAAGTGTCGGCCGATAGCACGCAGTCTAATTGGCCCGGACGACCGTTGATGTGCGTGTGTAAGGCAGTCAGCACGATCGTGGTGTTACTTAGCACGGAGTGATCGTGTCGAAGAGAATACGTCGAGACACGACCACTGATACCAGGATCATCGAAAAAAATGTTCGTACATGACCACACGGGTCAATTTGGTAAAAGTGCAGGGAGAAGTATACTAACTCTGGCAGGAAGCTGTGTATGCAGAAGAGGAGAGCGATTAGGAGGGCAAGAACTAACCGCATACAGTTGGTGTGTTGATCTTTGCGAATCAGCCAGGGCAGCAGGCCGTACCACTCGTGAGCGCTTGGGATCTGAACTCGTTTTCGTGGATGCAGCGCGGAACTGTGCAGGATATGATGGCGTTCATGGCCAAGACCGTATCTGAGCGAACGCAGCCTACTCAGCGGCAATCGATCCAGGAGAACAACTTTACTGCACATGTCCACGCACGTCCTGCTGTTGATGGTATCAGTGGTGTGTTGGTATCTGACAGCGAGTACCCTGTGCGTGTGGCGTTCTCCCTGCTGAACAAGCTGCTGGAAGAGTTTCTGATGAAAGTGCCCAAGTCGTCTTGGCAAGCACAAGCCATGGACATTGCATCGACAGGTTCTATCCCGTCAAAAGGCGATGGAATCGTGCGTACAAGTGACTTTCCCTTTGCACAGGACTATCTCGCTCGTTACCAGGACCCGCGACAGGCCGATACCATCTTGCGTGTGCAGCAAGAGTTAGACGATACCAAGATTGTGCTGCACAACACGATCGATTCTGTACTTCAGCGTGGTGAAGACCTTGACAAGCTTGTCGAGAAAAGTGGTTCGCTCAGCCAGCAAAGTAAAATGTTTTACAAGTCCGCTAAAAAGGTGCGTATGAGTGTATTTATGTGTGGCGCTTTGCGTCTCTTTCCGTGTGCGTGCATACTTACTATCTTCAGCAAAGTGCGTTGTCTTCTTGTGCATCTTTTGTTCAAGTGCATACTAACACCCTGGTGCAGATTCGTGCTGCGGTTTCATGTAGTGCTACACGATGGCTGTGCAAGCACTTTCTTCTCAACGTATGTAGCGCCTCCAAGCAACCCATGGGAAGAGATGGGAGACCAACTATATTTTGTATGGGCTATATTTATAGCGCTGGCATCTTGTGCATGGTATATCCTAACTTTGTTCGGCCAAGTGTAGAAACGGCGCTTGCCCACAGTCAGTATGCGCCAACTCGTGGCTGACAGATAAACTAGACCACAGGGACGGCGACGCCTCCACATGATGGTCATACATCACGATCTAATCAACTCCTGCGGCTTGATCCTCGTCGAGCAGGTATCGGACGACTTTTTCGCATCCAGCTTTTGTCCAGCCCCCTCCGCCCCACGCTCTCTTGACCTTACACTTGCGTGGTAGTATTACATTCCGAAAGATTGGCCGCACTGGGACTCAAGCTTTACCGGTGCCGCGATTCCCTCTGGCCTGTCAACTCACAGATGGCCACAGTCTCACCGCCGGCTCAACATTCGCCAGCAGGCCTAAAGCCCACAACCTCAGCGTCTGTGTCTGCTAATTCGCACCTTGATGAAAAAGACACCTCCTCTGTCGATCAATTATTCGAACATCGCAATGTTCGAGAAATTGAGGCGTACGCGTCGAACGTCTTGCAGCAAGCGCGGACAAAGCAACAAGCTGTTCGGACGCTTGTAGGGGATCGATTTCGCGACTTACTTGGCATATCGCGCACGGTCGTAGATATGCATGATCATCTCGTTGCATTGCGCGAGACACTCGAGGCGCTCCAACGCGCGAGTGAACACATGGCCGAGCAGCATGCCAATCGCGGAGCTCGGGGCCACGTCTTGAGCAGCAACAGTCACTCTTCCGAGATCCCCCATGCAGCCATTCTTCTTCTTATTGCGGACGCGCCAATCATGATCCGCAATGCTCTCAGAGCTGGCTCATTCCTCCAAGCGGCTTGGGCGATGGTGTTCGCGACCAAGGCGTGGCATTGGCTGCATACGTCAGATCATACAGAATTGGTCTCGATCCTCGAGCCCCAATGGACTGATATTCAGTCTTTGCGCGACCATGTACTTGGATGCATCGACACGTCATTGCAGAATGTATCTGTGCGCACGTCAGTTGTGCTCGATACGATCGTCGCCTACACACTTCTTGAACAGGCACCCATCAACAAAGCACTCGAGCATGTGCATGCACAACGGGTCAAAGCAGCGGCAATATGCTGCTCCGATACCGCGCCATTGAGCGATCGTGTTTCACGCTTGGTCCGTGTCGTTGTACGCACACTTACTCTTACGCGGACGCTTTGGGCGCGTCCTGTTCTAAGTCGCATTTTGACGCGGTTGAGCGATGGAAATGCGTTCTTTCGATTGGGAACGACGGCGTGTGATCTTCCATCCTCTTTTGCACCAGCAGGAGCTGCAAACCTGTACGAGCATATGCCACTGGCCATCCAGACGTGTGAGGCGGCAGCTGGTTCTCCAATACTCAAAGACGATGACATTCATCTGCTGACTCGCGCATTTGTGCAACGCGTATGTACAGAACTTGACGCAGTACCGAACTTTCTTGCAAATGAACATGATCTTGATGTACTTGCACAGAGCCGTCACTCGCTCAAGACGCTCTGTGCAAGATCGAATGTTTCCGAGCATCTCGGTATTCTAGAGACGCATTTGCTTACTCTGCTAGATGCTCGAGTTCGGACGCTTCTGCAGCACACACTAGCTGATGTGCCAAGCGCCTTTGCCGCTGCGTTGCAACGCATGAACGAAGAAAGCGTGCCATCCAATGCGCTCCAGGACCTGTTTTCCGCACAACAGGATCACGTACATCCTACACATTGGCGAACGTACCGTGCGCCAAGTATTGAGTCGTGTCTATCGCTGGTCGAGGCACGAATTGGGCAGACTGCGCACAGTATGGATGTCGTCGCTGCGCCCGTTCACACCACATGCTTAGCTCTCATTGAGCAGCTCCAGCAGGTTGCGCAGGCTGACGCCCTCTCGATCGAACAGATGCACCGCCTCCTGCGTGTATGTCTAGCAATGCACACGAGCCCTGTGCTAACGAAACTGGCCAACAAGTTGTTTTTCGAGCGACTGGCCGACGTTTACATGGCTCTGAGCAGGCGCTGGGCGCGAGCGTACGTGGACTATGTGCTGAGTTTGCACCAGGAAGCCATGCCTAGTCTACTGAAATTGGCACATGCGCTGCATACGCTCGGTCCCAATCCTTTGTCACCACCACCTCTATGGGAAGAATGGGTCCTTCGCTCACAAGCAAAAGGTTTCGCGCACACGCAAGACCCTGAGCCAGCTGCACTCACATCTGTGCCAGCCTACCTCGATGCCATGCAGGTTGATCCAGCGTGTGTGCGACTCATGCTCGCACCGTGGGTTCCAATGCATAGTCGAGCACCAGCATCTGCAGTAACTACACTAACACCATCATCATCATCATCATCACAGTCACCATCGCCCATCCAACAAGATGATGTATCTCATCCATCTCCCCTAGTACCCTCCGTGACACGGCGACGCGATATTGCACGTATAGCCCCGCGTTTCTCCAGTTGGTAGGAAGGAATCTGGCTATCTACGAATACATGGGCTCTATGTCCCATACGTCGGATGCATCCCTCTTCTTCTTCTTAGATGCCGACATCAATGATGAGAACGCAAGTGACATGCTTGCCTCGCAGCGTCTTTGTCTGCCGCATCCGCCATCATGCGTGCTGTCGAGCTGGCCGAGAAGAAGGCCCAAGTCCGGATCGCCTCCACTGACGCACCACTATCCATCTTTTCGGATTTATCCTATCTCTCTCTCTCTCTCTTCGGGCAGCGCACCACCACAGTTCCTACCCTCAGCGACCAACGTGCCACGGCAGCGCATGGACGCGACGACGACAAAATCAGGTGCAGATGCATCGAACCATGAAGAGGCACCTACTGTGACAGCTGCCATGGCACAAGCTGTTGATACGGCCAAGAAGGAAGGCGCGCGACTCGCGACGAACATGCCTGCGACAGAGATCCTGCCTTCGACCGGCATGGCCGCCTTATTGGACCAAGGGCCTTTGGTAACAAAGAGTAGCAGCGGTGGTGGTGATGGCGGCATCAGCAGCGCCGCATCGTCTACGTCACGCCGCTCTTCACGAGCCGCGAGAACAGCTCGCAAACGTGCGCGAATCGACCAGAACGGCACCTACCAGCCAGTTTCATCGCCATCGTCATCACAAGCTGCTGCCGCAATGGCGAAGGACCTCTCGGACATGGGTGTTTCGCAGACGATCAACGATGATGACCTCGAAGCGGTACGTACGTCTAGGCTCTCCCCTCATCTTTTTTCCTCCTCTACTCCTTCCCCCCCCCCCCCCCCCCCCAAAAAAAAAAACTGAATTCCCATCGTTGGGTATCAACAAGGGGGGTTTTTTCCCCCCCATAACCCCC
>ERZ501053.40-NODE-40-length-30357-cov-42.255924_pt1 | contig 30357 bp, 17 predicted proteins | sample MGYA00510862_ERZ501053 | MGnify/ENA primary metagenome ERZ501053 (study PRJEB25958, sample SAMN03398521) | human skin metagenome | study: EMG produced TPA metagenomics assembly of the Human Skin Microbiome Metagenome (human skin metagenome) data set. | reverse complement strand
ATGGAACGAGGTCTTGTGGATCGCATGGATGTGAATCCATCGAACCCATTCATGCAGGTTCTCAAGTGCGGGATACCCAAGTCGCCAGCACAGCCAGAACATGTTTACCACTCGCAAATCCAGTTCACATTCCGACCGGGACCAGAACCAGCCGCGCCATTACGAATTATGTCTTTTAAAAGAAACACTGATGAGCCCAGTGCATGGACCCCATCGATTTCACTTCATGGAAGGCGTACATACTTGTTTAGTGCCAGTGCACTCCGACATGCATTGCATGCATGTTTTGCTGAACCGGAGATCTTGCTCGAGAACATGTCATTTTTACGCCGACCTGCAACAATGCGAACAAATGAAGCATTGCCAAATCCAGGCGATGAACTTCTCACAAGAATCCGCTTTACTGGTGTGAATCGTCTGGCGAATACACAGCAGAGCTATACAATTGTCTCGAGTTACCGCTTCGATCGGGCCACGGGCACCATTTGTGAGCATCGCGTTGATAAAATGATGCCCCTTCCAGGACAGCGTACATGGCAAACGATGGTGAATGTAGGTTCATCATGACAAGTCGTGTCTACCAATATGAAAGAAGTGCGCCTACGAATGCGTCCACGCCTCGCGCGACATACGAAATGCCGTTCGCAAAGTGTAGTCGTACAGCCCCTCTGTCTCATCAGGGTCACGGAATGGCGGACCCAGTGGGACAGCGAGTATCGAGCGGTCGGCTCGTTGTATGTATCGAAAGAACGGTTGGGGATGATTCGCAGCCATATCACGAGGCTTTTTCGCAGCCGACTCTTCTTGAGTATCTCCTTCAGATTTGTCGCGACCACGCACCTTGCCTGCTTGTTTCTTAAGCAGACGGTTAATTGTCTCGATCTTATCGTCTTCGAGCTTCTTTTCACTTTGATTTCGTCGTCGACGCGCCGTTTCAGAGCGACGGAGTGCCAGCTCCGTCTCTGAAAGCTTCTTCTTGCGCGACGAATCCTCCATAGGCAGCTCAATGAGCTCTTCATTAGCAATTCCGCGTGCCCGGTTTGCTCTTGCGATTTGCCGTGCCGTCATGGGCATATCACTAGTTGTCTCTTCATCTTCATCCTCGTCGTCATCCTCATTCTCATCAAGAAGGTCTCCCTCCTCTTCCTCGTCATTCATATTATCTTCATTGACCTCTTCTTCATCTTCGTCTCCAACAAGCTCGTCGTCCTCGTCGCGCTCCTCAGTATAGACATCACGCTGTTTGCGACTGGCATTTTTATGGGAGCTTCGAGTGGATTTCGTGCGAGACGAGCGACGTGGAGCACTTGTTGATGCTCGTCGAGATGGAGTCGACTGTGGGGTACTCTTGCGAGTCAACCTGACTCGGAGTGGTTGCCGACGAGCCCGTCGATTTGTCTCTGGTGGCGAATCGGACTCGTCAATTTCATCCACGAGTTCGTCGAATTCTTCCGAGTCTGACATATACTCGCCTTCCGACTCAGGTTCACCCTCTTCATAATCGATCTCCTCATCTTGCTGCTCATATTCGTTATTTTGTGCATCCACCTCGTCTTGCTGCATGGCTTCCGTCTCGTCTTCAACCGCGGCTGCAGTGCGAGACATCAACGAAACGAGTGTGGAGCGCTTGTGATCGCTGTGGTTCTACAGTCGCAGCCCAGTCACAGACCCACGTGGACGACGCAGGGACTCTCAAGTGAGGACGTCGATTCTCACATCCCACCTATCCTTGGCCGCTCTTTTCCTCCACTTGCCAACGAATTCATGTATCTCCTCCACATGGATAGCTTTCAGGTTTACTTGAGGTGCCGGGCCGCTCCTATGTGAAAGCACGTATATTGGATGTCGCTATGAAAATGTTTGTGACTGCAAGACCCTTGCAACACGTTGTTGCTTGGACAGACGCCAATCGTCTTGATCTTTTGCGTACTTGTCGAAGAGAGGCTGGATTTTTTCCTGTCGCTTCCGTTTCGACATATTCGCCTGGTCGGCCATCCGGAAGAAGCGAGGCGCCACTTCGACAAGCCATTTGGGTTCAATGGCCGTCACCTCGCGCATATACTCCTTCGACGTCATTACCACTTCATGGTACACCACGTACTCGGGTGGTCGGTGGAACAGGCTGCTCGACGGGTGTAGGTAGACATTGCCGCCGCTCTCCGCAAGTGTTCGATATCCTTCTTGTGGATCACGCTTTGCGGCATTGCGGAAGTAGCCTGAACATATAGCACGCCGAATGCGTGTGTAGTTGGGGCCACAAGATAAGATATCATGATGATAGCGATCCATAATACCCACGAGTTGTTTGCGTACGTCCTGTGCACGGCGCAGAGCGCGTCCTTGAATAAAATTGTCCATACACCAAGGCATAGAGAATCGGCTAGACACCCATGCATTGTAAACAGTCAGCAGCGTGAGATGATCGCCTTCCGGCTGAAAAAACTTGGCTCGCTTCGCATCAGCTTGGGCCTGCTTGTCTTTGGGTCGGTAGAATACATTCGGGATACTCAGCATAGCCACAATGCTGAGCATCTCTTCACTGCAGCCCATATCCACACTGGCAATCAGCATTTTTGCCATTGGCGGGTCCATGGGAAAATCAGCCATCTTCCGACCCAGACGGGTCAGCAAACCTTCATCATCGAGAGCCGAGAGCGCATAGAGAGACTCAAGTGCCGTGAGCATTGTCTGGGCTGGCGGTGGATCCATAAAGTCAAAGTGCAGAAGATCATTGATGCCCATGGCCTTAAGCGCGAGAATAGTCGAGGCAAGATTCTGCCGCTGAATGTCGGGGATGGGATTCGGCAGCATTTCATTCCGGAACGCCGCCTCCGTGTAGAGACGGTAGCACTTGCCAGGCCCCGTTCTCCCAGCGCGTCCCGCTCGCTGACGGGCCTGAGCTTGTGAAATGGGCGTCACCACGAGCGAATCCATGCCGAGACGTGCATCGTACGCATTTTGCTTCACGAACCCAGGATCTACCACATAGTATACACCGTCGATCGTCACACTTGTCTCGGCGATGTTGGTCGCAAGAACAACTTTCCTCGCACCTGGCGGGGCGGGCTCGAAGATTCTCGATTGCATTTCACTCGGCAGTGCCGAATAAACCGGCAAGATTATCAGCTCAGGGACACTGGGACCCAAAGCACGCATGCGCTCATAAAGGATTTCACAGCTAGTATCGATTTCCTCCTGACCAGTAAGAAACACCAGGATGTCACCGGGCGGTTCAGATAAATGGATCTGCATTACTGTGATGAGACTTGCATCCAAGTAGTCTGGCTCTGGCTCTTTGGTATATAGAATCTCGACTGGGTATGTCCGGCCAGGAATTGTAAAAATGGGGCATTCGAAGAAGTACGTGCTGAACTTCTCAGCATCGAGCGTCGCTGATGTGACGATAAGCTTCAAGTCTGGCCGGCGCTTCAGCGCCTTTTTCAGCAGGCCAAAAAGCACATCCGTCGCAATGGTGCGTTCATGCGCTTCATCAAGCATGATGACAGAGTAGGCCTTGACGTCGGGATCGACAAGACACTCGCGCTGTAGCATACCATCCGTCATGTACTTAATGTGCGTGTCTGGACTCGTGCAGTCCTCGAACCGTATCGTATACCCAACTTCTTGCCCAATGCGACAGCCGACTTCCTCAGCTACACGCTTTGCAACACTTACAGCAGCTACACGCCGTGGCTGTGTGCAGCCAATTTTCCCATGGTCAGCAAATCCTTCTTCTGCGAGGTACTGAGTCACTTGCGTTGTTTTGCCAGAGCCTGTCTCGCCAACAATTACGAGCACCTGATTGTCTCGAATGGCCTGGACCAACGGCTCCCGCAGCTTGAAAATTGGCAGGCTCTCACGCTGCTCTTTCATACTCAGAGTGGTAATCTTGCCAAACGTCGTTGCTTTGTTGAAGGCATGCTTCTTCCATTCCGACTGCTGCTGTGCTTGTTGGATGCGCGATTGACCTCGCACATCTTGAGCAAACATCTTTTCACTTGCCTGAGCCATGGGATCAAGCCAGCCCGTCGACATGTCGCGTGACTTTTTATCGGCTTCTTCGTTCTGCTCTTGCTGGCGAAGTTCGCGCCTTTCCTTTGCGAGAGATGTACCTGCCTGAGCAGCTCGGTTGAGCGAGCCGTCGGGTGCCTTTACGACCTTGACGGGTGACAGTTCCAGAGAAGCAGCTGTCTGACCAGCAAGAAAGGGAGCCTCTTTCTCATTCACTTCAATTTCAATGTCTTCATCTGCATCGTCACCAGCAAGTCGAGACGCTGGTGTAGAGTGCTCTTCTTCCATAAGTTCAGGGTAGTCAGTGGCTTTGGCAACGCCACTAGCGATCAATTGCTTGATTTCCCAGCGCTCCGGGCTTGTCAGCCGCTTCGCACCTCGACCCCGCCGTTCTTCTGTTGCTGTCGATGATGTTGATGCAACAGAACGGCTTGCTACGCTGGAACGACCACCAAGGGGTTCATGATTCGCGCCTGTCAAGAAATTCGGCGGATGCTCCATTGCCATGCGGCCACGAGGCTGTGGCACTAAATCGCGGCCTGTGACCTGGTCAACATCGCGCATAGACAAGCCTATGCGTTGACCCGCAATGGAAACGACTTTTACTTTGACATGGTCACCTCGAGATACCACATCAGATGGATGAGATATGCGGCCAGTGTTGCCTCCACGGGCGGTATTGCTACACAGCGCACTTATATGCACAAGACCATCGCGCCGACCTGCGACGCCATCAAGCGTCACAAAGGCGCCAAAGTCCTTGACACCTGATACACGTCCATAGTAAACCTTATTGAGCACTGGTTGCTCGTCTGGGACAGAGGGTGGTAGAGACGGAGGTGGAGACGCACGTCCATCCACACGGTCCCAGCGGGACCTACGCTGTGGTTCTTCAAGGGATTCATGCATGCGCCTGCGTCTAGACGGCTCGTCGCGATAATAGTCAGGTTCTTCCCACGCCTGGTCCTGGATCGCGAGGCCCGGAAGCATTTGTGCTTTTTGCTCGAGCTTTGTGTCCGGTGTATGTTTAGCTTCATCAACAGAGTTTGTCCCCTTCTTTTTCCTTGGGTGCAATGTTACAATGAGCCTATCGAGATTTTCGACAAAGGCAGCAGTAAATTCAGCGCCAACATCATCCAGCTTTTTTTGGAATGCCGGTAATGAGCCCGCCTGTTCATGCAGTGAGATAATGAACTCAGCTAAAACACGATCATTGATTCCTAAATGATTCTCAAGCTCTGTCGCGATTTTCGATACGAGCGACAAGAACTCGAGTTTGTATAGCGGGTCGTCCATGAATCCATATAGGCACGATCCACTCGCCTGAGAGCGTAAGCCAAACGCGCAGGATACGATGGCGACATCCTACACCAGACACGATGGGACGAATCACAGCCACGCGTACTATGTCACGTGTGTGCATGTTCTATCCCAGCCTCTTCAAGCCATGTGGCTAACCCCCTGCTGCCTTACCCAACCCCGTGATGTCCGAAATTTTTATAAATCTCATGCACCCCCCTTATCCCCCAATAACCTGGAATACGCGCGCGCGCGCGTGTCAGGCGTCGCGTGTCGGTCCGTGGGCGGCGTACGTCGCGTGTAAATTTTAGGCGGTGGATGCGTCACGCGTATCTCTACCTACGCAGACCAAACTAGGGTAGTGGCAAGACGCTGACTACGATATCTTTTTCCTGGTCCCATTCACTTTGCCACCCACGAGGAAGAAACGCGAGAACGACTAAACGATAGAAAAGTGGCAGCGCCGCCTTAGTTTGTAACTAACAAAGAGCGACCATGTCATCCTCCGGGAGACATAGAAGTCAGCACCACAAGATGGATGGTACGTACGAATGCTTGATAACCGTTGCAGTCAAAGTCGTCTATACCCTTGATACAAGTCCACACACTATGATATCTCGTGTGGCACGACGCGTACCCGTGCGTATCGCACGTAAACAAGGATCTAATTCACTTCTTGGTCGTGTCTCGTTAAAGACATGCCTGAATGCCATCTGCCTAGCCAGTCCGGAGCTTCTGCTCGACAAGAGCAACGACTATATTGTGTATGCAGTTGACCCAGAAGAGTCTGCTCCTCGGCCCGTATCGACCATGTCGAGTCCATCGAAATGTGACATGTCTCTGCAAGTGTTTGTCGGCAAAGGCTTCTTTAGCAATGGGATTGCAGAGCCTGGCGACGGTACGTCGTATGTGACGGGACAAGTGCGTCTGGAGTCTCGGAACAGCTCGGCATTTAGCTCTGATGAAGAAGACACTCCAGGTACACAAGTGTTGGAGGTTGTGCTGCGCATGAAAGAGGCATCGCAGCGTGGACGTGAGCAATACCAAAGTAGGATGCGCGGGATCGCATCATCATCGACATCGTTACACATGCCGACGCCGGCGTCGGCCCCTGTGTCTATATCGGAATCCTCGCTGACGCCCACAGTAGCGGCAGGCGTTCATGAGCCTGACCTACATGCCGTCGCCATCGATTCTGCACCGGAGTCCTCCGCCCCGACGCCCACGACGCAGGTCTTACAGGTATTGCACGCAATGCAAGCACACCAAGGCTCTCTTTCCCAAGAGCAAAAGTCGCATTTAATGGGGCTCTTGGGCATGGTTGCCGGTGCCGTGCAGAGTGGCGCATTGCCCGCACCGAAAGACACGACGCAGGCCATCTCTTCATCAGACACGCCAGGCGATCGACAAAGCTGGCATTCAACGCCGTCGCCAGGACCTGCTGCAGCGACGCCCTCATGTGCACGAAATGAAGTCAGAAATACACGCACAAGCCGGCCAGGCTTAGGTGACATCCGGACTGAGCTACCGCGCATCTGCTACAACTGTGGAACAACGCAGGCGACGACATGGCGGATCCTCACGCTGCCATCAGGCATTACCATTAATCATCCTGCTAGTGAAAGGCCTCCGTCGGACGTTGTGCCACTTACCTGGACATCAAAGCATCCGAACAAAGGGCCGATCCAATCCAACTGTGAGGCTCGTTGGCAAGCTTGCAATCCGTGCGGGCTCTACTTTGCTAAGTACGGCGTCGCAAGACCTGAGTATGTGCGTAATTTTGTCGCGCGCCCTGGCAAAGAAGACAAAAAGCGAGATGTGGCACATCCGTCTCCGCCTGTCCAAACAAAGCGCGCAGAGCGTGCAGAACGCGCTGAGCGATCGAAGCGTGCCAAGGGAATGCCTATGATGCCTTCGTCGCGTACGGGCTTTACGCGCACACTAAGTGCTGTTGCCAACCGTGAGGCTGAGCGGCTCCAAAAACAGCGTCGACACGACGAAAATATGCCTCCATGGTCGATACCCCTCGAATCGACGTTGAAAAGCCCAACACAGAGCAGGTCTTCCCGGACGGCAACAAGCGATACCACGGTCGAACGGCTTCCGGGAGGCATGGAGTCAAGTCCTTGCACGGTGTTGCAATCGCTCTTGTCTGAGACAGAGCCGTCGCGGACGTCTGTAGCGCCGGTATTGCCGCCGCCACAGTCGCCATGCAGGAATGCATCGACGCTCGATGATGCCCAGCTGCCTCCCATGACGAGCCCTGTGCGCCGAAGTCCACGAAAGCAGCCGCCTGGCACTATGGCGGATGTGAACCCGTATGCAACGATGCTTCGTTCAGCGTCGTCACCAGTTTCAAAGAAAGTGGGCAGCAGTGCACAGATTGCTGCTCCGCGGGAGGCGCTCACGTCACCCTCGGATCGTGCAGCTCACATGCTACCACCGGTGAATCCTTTCATGGGCCTCGCTATGCTAGACGATGATATTGACACATTCGGAGGGCCTCCGAGCCCCAGTGCAGGTCGCACCTCGCGTGCCAAGCCTGCTCCGAAACGCGAAATACGCACGCCAAGCCGACTTCCTAGAGAAGACTCATGGCCGTCACACTTGCATACTAGTCCAACGGCCTTGGGCCTAGCTGAGCCTCTTCCTCTTGCAGAGCAAAGCACGTTCAAGGATCTGTTTGCCGAACATACGCATGACCACTGGCTCGGTGCATGGAATGCGCCAACGTCGTTGACACCTACGCCGTCGACAGGTGCACTAAAATTCGGCGCGCCTGAGCCTACGCCCGAGAACACATTTCCCGTCAGCGCATCTGCACATGCGGGGGGTAAGCCGACAACCGAATCGACGGCACTTGCATCACCAACAGCAGACGACCAAGCAACATCGCCCGCACCTGAATCTGTACCGTTGTTGTCGGCAACGTCATCCTCATCGTCTCTTGTAAAACGACCGCCGCGACGACCGATGCCTGCTACTGTGGAAGATGCGTCATCATCCCATTCAGGCTCGCCGCCTGCCACATCGCCAGATGTGGATGACTCGCTAGTGGACCTCATTGAAGACCCATACGGCTTGCTTTCTACATGTGGCATAGGCGTGCTGCAACCAGACCGGATCGCGGAGGAGAACGACCATAACCACAATGAGCGCCAGGGGACTACTGGCCTGGTCTTGGGCCATCCAGACATAAGCGGATGCAGTGTAGACGCATTCCAAGGAATTGAACTGTACAACGCACCAAGCTTTTCTCAGCAGCTGGATGCATTCACACAGAGTGGCCATCTTGGCATCGCCGCACACATGAATGCAGGTCAAGACATGAGCACGGCGCTAACGACAGCTGAACCGCAGGTGTTCACGTTTGGTCATCCATCATCATCTACACAACCGGCCTCTTCACACGCGTCTGCGTTTGCGGGACAGACTGAGACGACAAACCTCGAATCCTTGCTAGATGATCCCACTGTACAAGCCATGCTACATTCGTCCAACGCGGGACTGGCGCCTTCTCTTTCACATAGTGCCGCTGCAGCGACATCGGCGCCAACGACGCCAACAGCCATCACATCGTAGGAATGAAACTCAATGCATATCAAACACACACATGTTACATAACTACACAATCGGCATCAGGTACTTTTAAGGGTGCACGCCCATTACTGGCCTTAAGGTCTTGGACACGTTGGATAGCACGGGGATGTTGCTTGGCAGCTGCACGGGTGTACCAGCGAAGCGCCTCATCCAGGTTAACAGGTGTGCCGATCCCAACTTCAGAATAGTGGCCGACAGCGTATTCAGCATTCGCTATGCCTTTGTTTGCCGCACGTCGGGCCCAGGTATATGCTTCAGAATCGGACTGCATCAACACACCCTCTGCACCGGTTAAATACCATCCACTCAGGGCCAGTTCAGCTTGGCCTTCGCCCTTGTTGGCGGCCTTGTTGAACCAAGCCACACTGCTGCGCGGATCAACGGGACAGGCGAGTGTACCATTAGCATATGCATCGCCGAGCTTGCACTGACTGGGCGCATGGCCGAGCCGGGCGGCCTGGGTATAAAGATCGCGAGCAAGTGCTTCGTTGTACGGCACGAACCGATTCGATGGATCAGCATGGTGAGTCGCAAGTTCATACAAAGCATGTGGGTTGTCCTCATCTGCCTGACTCGCCGCACGTCGGAGCCATACAATAGCTTCACGAGGATTCGCAGGTTGGTCCAGCAGTCCATACAGCAGGACCATGCCCAGCTTATACATGCCGGCTGTGTCTCCCAGCGATGCTGCCTTTCGGTAAAAGAGAACGCCGCGTTGAAAATTCCGTTTTGTCCCGGCACCAACCTCGTTACAGACGGCCGTGCGGTACGTCGCGGCTGGGTGATTCTGCTTCGAAGCTTGAACGTAGAGTCGATATGACTTTGCATGGTCAATAGGCATGCCCAGTGTGCCATTTCCATAGCAATTCGCAAGAAAGAATTGGGCATCTGCATATGGCGGCTTTCCAGGTCCGCTGCCGGACGTAGCGAGTTTTTTGATCAGACGAAGTCCCTCAGCCACCAGAGCATCCCGCTGTTTACGAGCTTGCTTCGACTGAGAATCTGCCTCACATATGCGCTTTCCAGCATCAATTAAATACGTGGCAAACTCCATCTGAGGTTCTGGATCCGTTACATTTTGCACCCGCCTGCGGTAGTCATCCAGAAACTCTTTCGTGTAAGGGAGCGAGGGCTGTACAAGTGAGTCGCGGCTAAGCCGCCAATCTGTGCGAGGAGAACTTATACCAGACAATGGTGGTGAGCGCAAGCGTGGTGTTGTCACATCCATAGGCATGAATGTGGCGGGTATCGCGGGTGTTCTTTCAAGCGACGGCGTATACGAGACAAATGATGGCGACGATATCATGCCTTGAGGCATGTTGGGTGGTACATATGCACCCACGTCGTCTCCTACAGGGAAGCCCTGCATTAGCGAAGAAAGGAACAAGCGCTATCGCTCGCTCGGAGGCACCAAGTGTGCAGCACAGTCTCGCTTAGACAGAAGTGTCCTAGCGCCCACTTGACCGTTAGCCTACGTCTTGCTCTGTGCGGAGGAAGTGTATCGGTTGGCCTGCTTTGCCCCTGCAGATAGGCCACGAGGCCGCCCTTTTGTTGACAACACCACGTGGCCAATTCGCCCGGTCCAGTCTACACCTACCTTTTGTCGCGCCTCATTCGCGCACATTGCGTGACGGCAGACCGTGCGGAGGTAAACGTCGCATACACAGAAACCGAGATATTGTTCAGCCGCCCCAAAAACGCATGGCATACGGAGGAAATGGTACTTCTTCTTGGCGAAAGCTGTATGAGAGAATGCTACTGAGTACGTTGGTTCCAAATTAGGTGCATGCTATGGAGATAATGAACATGAGTGAAATAAGCAGACATGATCTTCCTTTACTGTACAAGGGTTAGTGGCTATGCACCGACAGGGGAAGGCGGCGCAGAAAGCAGGACGCCAATCATACCTTGTTCATCATCATCTGGATTGCGTCAGCACATAGACAAAATACGTACCCGAACAAATTCGTCATAGTTGATTTGGCCATCACCGTCGGTGTCAGCCTCGCCGATCATCTCCTCAACCTCCTGATCCGACAATTTTTCACCTTGCACATGTCAGCAATGAACGAAAAAACTAGATCTTCGTCAAGGCGAACGAGCACCTACCCAGATTCGTCATGCTGGTCAAGTGTTAGTCTTGCACACAGTGAACCTTGAAATCGATCACATTGCTGTGTCCCCATACGTACACATGACGCAGCTCTGCTGCACTGATGAAGCCATTACCATCCTTGTCAAATACGCGAAAAGCCTCCTTGATTTCCTCTTCACTATCTGTGTCCTTCATCTTGCGAGCCATCATCGTGAGAAACTCAGGAAAGTCAATGGTGCCGTCGCCATCAGCATCAATTTCATTCACCATGTCTTGCAATTCTGCCTCAGTTGGGTTTTGACCCAGTGAACGCATCACAGTGCCTAGTTCTTTCGTTGTGATGCTTCCATCCCCGTCTATACACCGTAAGCATGCCATCCTATGCCGTGATGCATGATTCCGCGCGACGTACCTTTGTCAAACAAGGAGAAGGCCTCCTTAAATTCTGCAGACCTGTTAGCACATGTCTCCGAACACCATGAGCGTGCATTCGAAGGTGTGTAGGTATGTGTATATACAGGCACATACGCACATCCATATGCACATACACGCATCATTCGAGCTGTTGGGCCTTGTGCCCTACATACCAGCAATCTGCTCTATTCCCCAGTTAGTACGATGAATTTGACGCGTGCATACAACGTACCCTCAGACTGCACAGCCAAACACAACACAAAGTAATACGTTAGCACGTTGGTCTTGCGAAGGTATACATTTGACTTTTAGCACGCACCAAATGTTCCGCCATGACAGATACGCTCGTGATAGTGAGACGCAGTTGGTTTCGGGAGTCTGTCTGCCACAGGGCAGACTTGCATCACGCGCAGAGTGGGGATTCTGAAATATAAATAGGCCCACCACAGCCATACACGCGCGATGAATCACGTGGAGTGGCCGATGTGTCATCGAAGATGAAAATTGCGTTACGATTTCTTGCCCCACACTTGAAAGCGTTGGGTAGGGGGGCATTTTGGGGTTCACAAAGTTATCGACTATGAGCGAAGGGTGGCGTTTCCACATGAGCACGGCGTTAACTGCGGAATACGTGGAAGCTGCATGACACCGGCTTCAACAGGGCACCACCTAGGATCATTAGGTTGAGGACAAAGTCGCTGCGACTCGTGCGTAGGATGCAGATAAAATCGAGTTTCCGACAAACGCTGGACTGTTTGCATAAGTCGGTGCCGTGAGATCTCGTGATCCATCATACATAGAATATCATCTAACTGTAGAGAATGTGTTAGTACATCAGGAAAACATGCAAATAAGAAACCAGGTCAGGGATGAGAAGGCAGATGGTAGGTACATACATGGGCAACGAGAATATCCCATACATCCAAGAGAATAGGCGCCGAATGGGTATAGTCATAGATTCGATTTCTTAAAATCCGCTCAATTAGCGGAGAAAATGCAGCCGGCGTGCGTCCAAGACGCTGCATATCGTGTAACATGGAGCGCCTCCGGTACCACTCTTGCTGCAGAAGCGATAGAGAGCCTTCTAATTCGGCACCATGTGAATCATCAGGTGCATTAAGACAGCCATGGAGCCACATAAGCCACAAATCCACGCGTAACCGGTCTACAAGGCACAGACGCATCAGGTTCATGACCATAGCAAAGTTGTGTTCGACAACGGCTTGCCGCACAATAGATGGACGCACATTGCAGCAGCCGCGACTTGAAAGAAGAAGACATTCACTCGGCGTAAATGGCGACGAAGGGCGGTGTGGATAAAATTCATCCACATCCACTGTCGGCTTCGTCGGCAGTGATAAGGTCGTGGACATTGACAGGCACTGTTCGCATTGGAGCATTTTTTCCTTCATGAGCTGCTGGTCTGTGCGGTCATTTCGTTGAGCAGATGAAACGCATGTTTTTTGGTACGTGCGTTCCTGCTGCCGGAGTCGACGCGTAAGGTCTTTCAGATCAGGTCTTGCAAGCCAGCGCTGAATCCAGCCCAATGCAAAGAATGGATTCTGGAGGTACGTCTCTTCCTCTAGAATGAAACGAAAATGCCGGCTCCATTTCTCGAGTTCAGATGCCATAAGCGGTTGCATTGGTGGCAATGCCTCGGCTAAATGCGATGACGGGATCATGAAAAATGGTAGCAAATGGTGCAGACGCTCGATGGCAACGAGCAAATGTTGCTTTTCGGTGAGGTTTTGTTCGTCATTGTCAACATCGTCTTCAATGGCATTTTCAAAGCCGAGCAGTACTTGGTCATTCGTGCTCGCATTGTCGGATGTGGCACACGTCTCAGACACAAGCACCAAGGAACCATCGGCTGTTGGAATCCCGAGTCCCTTCGACAAGTGGGCGTTGCCGATGCGACGACGCATACGAACCCAGCGCCTTCGACGCACAAACGTCCAGATGCCGGGCTTGCTCGTCCACTTTTCAGAACGCGAACGTACAGAGCGCATGAATGCCTCCATTCCTTCGTCGGGACGCGACGCCTCCTTGGATTCGCGTCGAGCCATCAGATTTGCATCGATCGACTGTGCAAACTTGTGAAGTGTCTGCCACCAGTGGCGAGGCCCTGACTTGGCCGCACTTTGAATGGGCTTGCGCCAAAAATGCAGTCCCGTGAAACTGCCGCTGTACTGCCAACCATCCTCGTCGGTGTTGCCAGTCATGTCTACGAGCCAAGTGGGATGAACCCACTCCCATGTCGAGTCAGGCAACTGCATGGTCGAGGTGTCGAGTGCTGTATTGCAGCCGTCGGCATCGGTCCATGGCGACGGATCCCACACGAAAAGGACATTTGAGCTGAATCGCTTCGATACACCGAAAAGCACAATGCCGCGCTGATTTTCATGCAGCATATCATACACGAGTTCAGGTGTGTCGGATTGGACAGGTGAAACAAACACGTGCGAGCTACGATGCACAGGCCGTGGTTGCGGCAGTTCATCGTCGTCGATTTCTTCTTCAACTGATGCTTGGTTCCATGCTCGTCGCTCGCGTCGGCGCCACATATGTGGCCGGTTGGAGCCAGCGGATGAGGCGGGAGGCGTCACGACGGATTCGCGTTCAGGTGCTACATTCTCGTCCGACCAACTGCCTCCGGTCGAGCGCTGAGGTGTGCGGAGCGCTGGGCGCAGCCTAGTGCCAACACCACCCTCCATAAAAGGCGACGGCGTTCGATTCGGCGTCGTCGCACGGGAACTACCGACCTCATCAGGCGTGTGACGCACCCGGCTAGACCGAACGACTTGGGCGGAAGTCGAGCCGGGGCGTGAGGCATTTTCATCGCGAAGTTCAGCCGGTAATTTGCGCATTTTTCGCCTGCTCGCATGCAGTTCTTTATTCGTCAGCACGTTGCAGTGAGAAAGACTCAGCGTTTGTATTGACTCATCTGCGTCGTTGTCCATGGGATCGGACGTGTCCGATGTATCATCGCCTTGACTTGATGTGCTCGAGTCTTGGCCCGACCAACGGCGATCCAGTAATGCTGAGGGAACGCGGGGCTGGGGCTGTACAATAAGAGGCGCTTTCCCTGCAGCAGAGCTAATAGGTACTGCTCGCCGAGATAGAGACGAGACTTGTTTTGCATGAATGGCGCCTGGATCCTCCGTGCTCAGAGAAGATCTTCTGCCCGCATGCTGTGACCTTGTCTCGTCAGGGCCAAGAGACGCCTGGTCTTCAGACATGGGCGGACGTGCAAACGAGACGGCTTGGCCGCGAGGAAAGGAGTCAGGCGAAGGATTTCGCGTCGTAGGAATCGACAACGATCGACGGTGTGAGGTCGTGCGCGACGCTGTCGGTGTCAGTGAGGCAGATTCACGATGCAACACCCCAATCGTGTCAAGGGGATGGTCCGAGCAAGCACTCTCCGCACGAGCTTCACGTGTAGGAACGATGCTCGGCGGCTCATCATTGCTGGAAGAGCGCAGACGTAGCGATGGAAGCGAAGAGACAGACTTGAGTGTGTTAATGCCCATCCAGCGGCGCCAGTTGTGTGGTTTAAAAACGTCTGTCTCGTATCGCAGCAGCTTTGCCTGAACCCCTTCTAGAGGTCCACAAGGTTGAGGCAAGCTAGGAAGGGGGGAGGATGAACGGTTCTGTGGCACGCCTGACGATCCCGTGCGTGCATGTGTGCGATTCGAGCGACGCTCACGAGAAAATGATGGCTCAGGTGCAGGGGTCCAACGTTCCAAGTCTTGGACGTATGGCGACGTCACATCAGCTACCGAGGGCGACAGAAGCAAGTCCTGGCCCTGTGGTGGTTCAGCAGAAGCTGTACCTTGTGATTCGGCAGGTGTAATGACGAATAATGGCAGCGACGAGTCATGGCGCACCGACCGTGAACGCAAGCGGCCTGAGGCCATGGCACTCGGGTCGTTCGACTAAGATGGAGTGAGTGGGTCCAAGTTCACCTGTAGAACGTGAAAAGGCCCCAGATCAGCGCAATCCAATGGTGAAACAGACCCTAACTTGCATACACACGCACACAAGTGGGTCACAGTCCGGCCGGCCGGAGCAGGCAACGAGATGCCCTCGGGTTGGGGAAGGGTTTAAAAATAAATAATCCCTATACAACACGAGCGAATCTGGTCTACGTGTGGGTATATGCGATAGGTGTCAATCTCAATAAAGACTCGCAGACAAAAATTTAGTGTGGGCCAATCAGCCAGTCATCAGGCGCGGCTCGCTACCTGCCCGACTTTATCTACTCACGCACAACCTAGTCCGTCAGCGACAGGGGCAGATGACAAATCATTCATCAACAGATATTCTCTCGAGAACTACTAGCCTAGGTGAGAGACCTATGGACTTGGATGAGGGGAAAAAATGGATGCAACAACTAGAGCCACGTTCTACACTCACTGACTTGATTTTCCTCGACAAGCCCATTTGTGCAATACCAAACTATTCCGTCGGGCAAACGAACAGTGCCAACATGCCGACGGATTCTGCCAAAATAGAAACACTGGGTGTCGCAGTGACCAACAATATGCTACTATTAAAGCACCTGACGAGCTATGACATTCGTAGAACCAGCCACGGGTCTCACTAGCCGAACCACGAGGCTATGCCCCAATTTTGTATGTTCTGCTGGATCATTTGCAGTGCACTGGAATAATCAACGTGCTGCAACTGCTCAAAGACATGTGGCACTGAAGCCGGCAGATTAATGGAACCTGTGTACACAGCCATAGCGCCAATCCCCATCGCACCGGCGGCCGTGAGCATACCAGCGGCTCTCGCAAGAGGACGACGACGGCGCAACACCTGGCTAGAGGCTTGAGGAGCCACTGTGACAGATTGTGGGTCTTCTGGCTCGTCGTCTTCTGCGAGCCGCTTCGTAGGCCGTGAATGCGTTTCATCGTGCTGCATAGATTCCCTTTGAATCTTCGCTGCGAAGTCCTGAGCCTCGCGGATCTGTGCATCGATCTGCGCAGCCGTCAGAGGGACGGAGGGCGCTGATACATCAGTAGAGGCTGCAGCGGGAGCCGTGCGTCCGGACCGACGAGCTGCTTGTGATCTCGCAAGAACCGCCTCAGCATTTGTTGCCACGTCAGATTGATTGTCGTTAGACGATAACGCACTTGATGCCTGTAGCTCCTCTCCCACACGAGCGCGCTTTTTCTGACGAGTGGGGACAACAAGGTCTGCCTGTTGAGGTGGTGTTTCGCAATGCTTGGTAACATCCGAAACCGCTGATCGATTTGTGTCGTCTTTCTCAGCGACCTGAAGCGGCTCACGCATAGACGAGTCCGCTGCACCAAGTGCAGCCTCGTTGGAGAGGGCGTTCGACGAGACAACGTCTAATGAGGATGTGAGTGCGGGGGGGGACGTGTCGTCAGAATGCGTCGGAGCCCCGGTCGTCTCTACAACAGCTGAGCCCGACGCCACCGCAGCTGTGGCCAGAGTCTCTGCATCAGGGTTAAGCACAGGAGCATCTTCATCTGGGAGCAGAATGGCCGTGGCCTCAATGAGAGGCTGCGCATATTCGACCAGACCATAGTCACTCGCAATTGACATCGCATGTTCACAGGGGATCCAGACACCTTGAAGACGCACACCGGTTGATCCTGGTGGTAGTGTTCCGGCAGCCTTCGCTGTTGTATCTGATGTCAGCTTCCGCGACGACCGCGAACGAGGGGGAGGAATGACTCCGCCATTCGCAACGTCTGTATCGAAGCGCGATTCCAAATACGTCATCTCAGCACTTTCCTCTTCAGCGTCGGCATAGGGAAATGCGAGACGAAACATAGACGATCCCGCAATCGCATTTGTGTCGAAACGTTTGAGAAGGAAACCATGTTCGGCACCATTCACAGTCGGCAACTTGATACGTCCAATGATGATTTCTCTAGCACACACGTTAGTTTCGCATACGTACTTGTCTTCACGACGAATGACCTGCAGTTTGACCTGACGTGACTTGACCTCGTGCAAGCGCGGATTAGTCCGCTTCGGAAGTTCATGCACACGCTCGGCAGGTTCAGTCCGCTGGGAAGAAGGAGTCGCTTTGGATGCACGCGCTTTTTGAGGCGTCTTGCTAGGCGACGACGACAACGAAGAGGACGGGGTCGTTGTAGACACAGTAGACTTGGATGTAGATGTAGAAGGCGCGCCTTCTGACTTAGATGACGTCGCGGCACTAGATGCGTCAGACGCTGACCCGGTCGCCTTCGTTGTCGCACGGCGCACCCGAGTTGTCCGGCGAGGCGGTGTGCTTACCAGCGATTCAGCCGCCGGCAGCTCATGTGCACCTGCCGAGCCAGCCATACTTGTACTGGGGCTCTCACCACGGCCCTTGCGTGGCGTGTTGCGGCGTGGAGGCATATGTGATGAGGCGCAGATAGGGAAGCAGCAGCAATCAGGGCGATCCACTTGTCTGCGGTGTTGATAGATTGTCCTCCATAATGGCAGGGGTGCGTTCCTTGGTACCGCAACACGCGTGAAGCAAACTGTGCACGTGATAATCCATAAACACGTGGTCTATGCAGCGTCGCGTCATGCTCTGATCGCCGTGCAACGCGCGATCCCGGGCGCTTTCCCAATGCGCCGCATTCGATGCGGGGATGTCGGTGGAGGAGGGCACATGCATAAATCATAATTGCGGTCGACGCCACCCGACGCACCCGAGACCGAGCTTGGCGTGCTCGTGCAGGGTGAAGTACGTGCAAGTTGAGCGGCTCCGACGATCCATCCTACATATTGCCAGTTGTGTGCGAGGTCCTTGCGTTGGAAGAACTAAAGACATTCCTATTACCAGCATCGTATCTCTGCTGTTGATTTATTGCCCACGCAAGACAGTGCAGTGCAATGAAATACCTAGAGTACCCTGAGCTCGAGGTGCTATCACGCGCACTGACATTTGAAATGTCAGAATGCAGGGTATTTACGCGAATCGAGGCCTATTCCTGCAAGGCTGTGAACAAGGAAAAACGCCTGTTCAAGTCCCTTGAATCATCATATTTGTTGTCTGCATCGACGTCTCCGCCTGCGTATTTGGATGAGGCTCTCGCGTCGCCCTTTGGACGGCTTGATCAGCCGTCCGCACGCAAGACCCTCTTTCTTCTAATAGCGACGCTGAATGGCGCATTTCCTGACCATGATTTCAGTGAAGTCAATCCTGCAGACTTTGTGCGCGAATCCAGTCCCACGGTTGTGCTGAACAGCCTGACATCAACGCTCCTAAGCCTGCGCAACGGTGGAGGCTCGCCATCATCGCTTGGCGGATCTTTGGACGAGTCGCCGTTGCTCAGCTCCTTGGCTCGTTCGCCACTTGCTTCTGATCCGAGGCCAACATCAGGCGGCGGTCTGGGCACGAGTGCGTCCAGCACGTCACCTTCAGCACGTCCCACATTTGCATCGCTGCCCTCGGTGATTGACGAGATCATCCACACAGCAGACTGCGAAGTGTACACATTCCACCCAGACATGGACTCGGATCCACATGCTAGTGCAGAGCCTGATGAAGAAGGTGGTGGCGACATGTACGAAATGGATCCTTACGACGAAGGCTATTCGGCTGATCAGGACCAGGCTCTCGGCAGTCATGGTGCGAGATTTGCAGAAGGTGTCGGTCGCGACGGGGGCCTCAGTGGTGGGGATCATCGTGATAGAGTGTTTTCCTTGAATGTGCGGGACAGTTTCGGTGGCACAGAAAGAACAGCCTTGTCAATGGCGCATGAATCGCGCATGGACCTGGACACACACTTGGCAGCCGATACACCCATGTTTGACGAAGACATGGACACAGGCACAGTGGCGTCTTCGTCATCACTCACGACACCTACGACGTTTTTCAGTGGTGCTAGTGGGCTAGAATCGCCCTCACTGACTGTAGACGAAGATGACTTGGCGGGCGCGGGCGCCGGCCTCTTGTGGTCGACATTTGCGTTTTTCTACAATAAGCGCATGAAGCGGATCTTGTTTGTGAGTGTATGGAGTCGAAAGAACTCGCCCCTGGGAACCACTCCTACCATGTGGAGCAGTCCCTCCTTGGCACCTGCTCGGATAACGACAGAGGACGTCCCAGCACTCGGCTCCAACACGCAGTCGCTGCACGACCGCTTGTCGGAAAGATCCAATGAGTCTCGCCCTGCTGTGTCAACACAATCGTCAACAGCACGGCCGTTTCGAGCACGCCGAGCAGCTCCGTACTCAGTTGTCGAACGGCGTACTCCACACCAATCACGCGGACGCTCGGCGTCGAGTAGTCCTGCGCCCAGTGCTCTGTCGCCATTCCCGCATGTACAAGTGCCACATGCTGGCACCAAGACGCTTGTGCCCAATGCTTCGGCCACAGGTGGCGCCGCTACACGTACTCCAAGGACTCGTTCGTCATCGACATACGCGTCTCTTGATGCCGCCATGTGCAGTGTGAGTGCGCCAGGACCTCGTGCGCTGGAGCCTCTTAGTGGACTTGCCTCGAGCAAGCAACAACATCGACGATCAGATGGAGCAGCGCACCCGCCGATGTGAACAACACGTATTATGGACCTGATTCAGCTGATCAGAGTCGATGAGCGATCGATGACATGCGTTGAGGGATGGGAAATGCAAAGCGCAGACACAAACCAGATCGTACTTCTCCCCCCCTCCCTTTTTGTTCGCATTCTCTTCACATGTGCTATTTTTTGTTCTGTCATTATGGCATTGTGAGAGGCACAAGCAAGGTCTCATTTCGTATTACTTTGGATAGGTATATTGCAACTTAGATGGCATGTAATTGTACTGGATCAAGTCGACCAATAGACCCTGGGGCAGGATGAATCCAGCGTTGAAACATCGCAAGTAAAGAAGCGGGTTGGTCTAGTGGTGCAAAGTGACCAGCTTCTTCGACGACCACGTATGTCAGATTGCCATAATGACGGAATTGGCCCGCACGCTCGCGCCTGCCAGGGATAAACCAGTCTTCGAGTGGTGCCTGCTTGCGAAACCCTTGTTCCGAGCTCCAAACCAGTTCGTCGATCCAAGCAGCATTCCCAAGAAAGTTGCAGATAAAGTCGCGACGACCAGAATAAGATAGAACACGGATGCCAGAGGCAAGCACATGTTGCACAGCCCATGTGCTATCACGCGCGCCATCACCCGTCGACTGGAAGTCCGCAAAGACTCGATCGGACCAAGCAGCAAATCGACCATCATGATGATCGCCGATCGGAAACGGATCAATGCCAAGCATACGCCGCGTTTCGTTATGGTTCAGGTACGCCTCCATGTATGTTTCTTCCTCATAATCCACGGGATGCTTCCAATCGTAGAAAGACGCATTGGTCTGACGCCAAGGCTCAGAGAGCGCTCCTTTACAGAACGTAAGCGCCGTCTGGCAAGCTGTCTTGCTGTACGGCACATTGCCACGGTGCCGGTTGCATTTGGCCAGTAGGTCCATGCATACAGGCAGTTTGGCTTTCATTGTCTCACATGTGTGCTCGGGAAGGAATGGCACATGACCCGACTTGTCTGTACACGCGAAATCGTAGTATGCAGCATTTTGGTGACGAGGCGATGTCATACCATTGCCGATGAGAATCGAGCGAAGTGGCAGGGGCATGATGCCTTCTTCAGGATGCATCAGATAGTGCTCGTTGTCGTTAACGATCCGGCTTGCCATGAGCGGCAAGTATCTGCCAGCATACGACTCACCGGCCATATGGAAATCACGCAGGTGGGTACGCCCATTTTCGTCTACTCGTTGAGTGAACGGGCCAATGGGCTGGGTCGCGAGTAAGTGCAGAAATGCACTCACATCACGGGCGCCGTCCGCGGACGTCAGTGTTCGTGAGGGCGGCACACCGGAGCGCGACGCATTTTTCCAGGACACATACGAGAACCCGACACCCATAGGCTGATCTAAAAAGATCATGGACGAATTCGATACCCAGGCATAAGGATTCCATTTCGTGCGCGGGATGATACGGCCATCTTGATGCGTCTCTGGCTTAATAGCATTGCAAGGCCCCAGTTCCATTAGCAGACCAGTCATCGACGAGCACCCAGGCCCTCCGTTAAGCCAGAGCGTCAAGGGATCGCGCTCGCGGTCGTTTCGTGACTCGAACGCCCAGAAGTAAAAGTGCTCGATGACACCGTGCTTTCCCGCAACACTTGCATAATCATCAGTTCCGTCAGCATGGTTCGCACCAACCTCGTGAGCGTAAGCATGCCCACGCTCACGCTCTTGCTCGTAGAGCACATCCAAGTCGACATCCAGGTACCCCGACCAAGAGGCGGCACTGTCACATACGCCGTCAGGCACTCGCCGCAACCGAAGGCGGTACGCAGGCAAGGATGGATGCGTCAATACATGGAATCCTTCGGAAGTATCGAGTTGATAAGGCGCTTGCGTTGCCGACACAGACCAACAGAGCAGCGCCACAAGCAATGGCAGCACACATGGCAAATAATACGTTATCATGATGCTGAGAACGTAGATGAGGTTGATGTCAGCAAAGAGAAGAGCTCTAGCACGTAAGGCCACGACTTTGCCGTACGATCTGCTGCCACTGACGAAGAAGGCCTTTTCTCCAGTCTCGACGAGTCTTATAACGCCGCACCTGAAGATGGTTCAGTTCTATGACGGCCATACTACTACGACCTGCTTCTCTACTGCGGCTTCTCGCCCAATCTTAGCTCATGCATGCATGCCTAGCTGCATGTGTGTGCACCTACTCGACGTGAATCGAAAATTCACGTGACGAACGAGACACAACCAGCTACCTCACTCTCCCTGCGGCCCCCTACCTACCTCTTAGGCCCATTCCATTGGGCTCCGGCCGCTCGTTAGGTTGGTGAAGTGTTTCGTGGAGAAGTGCAAACGGCGCTTAAAGACCCATCAATTCCTGATGCGCACCGGAATGAGTCAGAAGCGCGCACAGCACATGCATTGATTGAGGCGGCGAACCTTACGTCTGAAGCAATCAGAAGTAGGCTTTTGTTCTTTCCATCGTTCGGTGCTTATCGATCGCATTTTCTTTCATGCTGCAGCAGTCGACGCCTCTGGTGCCGTGCTTGAGTGCAGCGCAAGCGGCGGACCTAGTTTCCTGGACGTCCACAGATGTTGCAAGGGCTATTAAGTACACAGCGCCCCTCATTGTGCCGATGGATGTGGCATCAAAAGTGACATGTACTCACGCGACAATTGTTGAGTGCACGGACGCTACAACCTATGATCAAGCCATCGACGCATTGAATGGCGGTGCGGAAGGTGTGGTGATTCGGACCGACCAAGCGCCTCTTCTCGCCGAACTAGGCGCAGATATGGTTGCATCCCGCGCGATTGTCGCCGTCGCCGATGGCCAGGATGTGCCAGCACATCTTCAACCGGCCGGTGTTCTTGTCGAATGTGAGCACATTCCCTCAGAAAAGTCACTCCAAAAGTATCTTAAGTCGATGGAAACGAGTGTAAGCGGGCGAAACGTGTACGTGCGTGCACCTTTCGAGACGCTCGAACACATTCGTGGAGTGGCCCAACAGGGTGCGACAGCTGTTGTTGGTACGAGCCAGCTATGTATGGACCAGAGCCGTGACTTGGACTATGTTGATGCCCTTTTGTGCATGATCCAGAGCGACCGTGCTGATGGCCTGTATCCGACGCTCGTTGTGTCTGACACTTGCTCAGCGTCGCTGGGCCTGGTGTACTCCTCGGTTGAGTCTGTGCGTGCATCGCTTACCACCGGCTCCGCCCATTACCAGTCTCGTAAACGCGGACTCTGGCATAAGGGGGCAACAAGTGGCGCAACACAACGCGTTGTGCAGATCCGTTTGGACTGTGATCAGGACGCTCTGGAATACCGCGTGGAACAGCATGCGGGCGAGCGGTCAGTTGGATTTTGCCACTTGGTCGACCGCGACTCATGCTTTGGCGGTCTTGGCGGTCTTGCAAAGCTGGAAAAAACCCTGCGTGCGCGCAAGCAGTCGGCGCCCCCTGGCTCATACACGGCGCGTCTCTTCGGTGATCCGAAGCTGCTTAGCGCCAAGATCCGTGAGGAGGCCCAGGAACTGATTGATGCCCAGGAACATGAGCATATCGCGTTTGAGGCAGCGGACCTCTTGTACTTTGTGCTCGCACGATGCATTGGCGCAGGTGTAGGCCTCGCAGACATTGAGCGGTCGTTGGATGCTAAGAGCAAAAAAGTGACACGACGCAAGGGTGACGCAAAGCCAGCGTACTCGCAAGCAATGCCAGCCAAGGCCCCACCTGCGCCTGCAACACAGCTTGACGCATCTGCCCCCATTTGCTTGCCAGTGCACAAGCTTAGCGAAACATCCGCTGACAAACAGAGCGAGCTCCTGCGTCGTCCGGCCATACGTACGAATGAGGTGATGGATCGTGTGCGTCCGATCCTTGCTGCTGTGAAAGAGCGTGGCGACGACGCCGTCCTGTCGTACACTGCGCAGTTCGACCGTGTACAGCTGTCAAGCGCAGTACGTCTTCCGCCGTTCCAAAGCAGCAGTGATCGGCAGGCAATGGATCCACGTGTGCGAGAGGCTATCGATGTCGCTTACGCAAACATCCGGCGCTTCCATGAGGCACAAAAGGCTCCTGTCAAGACCACGTCGCGTTCATCGCACGCGGCGTGGGCACCTGGTGAAGACGTGATGGAAATTACATCCATGCCAGGCGTCGTCTGCACACGCTTTCCACGTGCCATTGAGCGTGTAGGCATATACGTGCCAGGTGGCAGCGCGGTGCTACCCTCAACGGCACTGATGCTGGGAGTGCCTGCGCAGGTCGCTGGTTGCTCAACGATTGTGCTGGCAACGCCGCCTCGGTCTGACGGCTCCATTGCGCCGGAGGTATTGTACGTCGCTGACAAGGTGCAAGCATCGTGTATTGTGTGTGCTGGTGGCGCACAGGCCGTGGGTGCCATGGCGTATGGCACAGAGAGCGTGCCTAAAGTGGACAAAATTGCAGGGCCTGGCAACCAGTATGTGACGGCAGCAAAGATGCTTGTGCAAAACGAAGTTGATGCGCAAGTTTCTATTGACATGCCGGCAGGGCCATCAGAAGTGCTAGTCGTCGCGGATGAGAGCGCAGAACCCGTGTTCGTTGCGTCAGATTTGCTATCGCAGGCAGAGCATGGACCCGACTCGCAGGTGGTCCTGGTGGGCATTGATCTGAGCGACGCCAAGCTCCAGGCCATTGAGACCGAGGTCGACCGACAAGCGCGTGCATTACCACGAGTCGATGTCGTGCGCCAAGCCATTGACAAGAGTGTCACGATGTTGGTCAACACGCGTGAAGAGGCCATCACGTGGAGCAATCGGTACGCACCTGAGCACCTGATCTTGCACACGACAGAGCCCGAGCAACTCGTGCCGCTAGTCCAGCATGCAGGCAGCGTTTTCGTGGGGGCATGGAGTCCCGAAAGCTGCGGTGACTATGCATCAGGCACCAATCACACACTACCGACGTATGGCTTTGCTCGGCAGTACGGCGGCGTGTCGACGTCGACCTTCCAAAAATACATCACCGCTCAGACTCTCGACGCCGATGGCTTGCGGAAACTTGGACCCCATGTTATTGCACTGGCTGAGTGTGAGGGTCTTGAGGCGCATGCGAATGCCGTGCGCGTGCGTTTGCAGCAGCTTTCGCCGTCGTCGTTGCCGTCCACATCTTCCTCATCATGATGCCAACGGTGATGAGAGTGCTGTTGGACCTGATTCGTAACGGAGACTCTTTAGGACTTTGTGCATATAGAATAGGGAATCAGTTCGTGGCGAATTGCTCCAGGCGAACAACAAATGCTATCGATACAGTGTATGTTTCGGCCCACTCGCGAGTGACAGCGTATGTGTCTCTTCAGTACCTCCGCTTCCATGCGCAGGTCCATAAGTAGGTATAGCTCTTTCCACCCACCATCTGCATATGAACGCATATCCGCCGACGTCGGTTAGCGCGACTGGCAATGCTTCCTGCCACCCTCGCATGCCGGATGAGACACCGCTCGATGAGGCTGCTACTCTGTATGCACAGTCGCCGCATGCCAAGGTGGATGCGCATCAGCGGGCACGACGTGCGCGGCGTGCTCAGTATGGCGAGCGTCACATTTTCCTCTTTGGGCGTTCGTCCAAGATCCGAGAACCTATGTACCTGGTATGGGCAGTCCTAGTACTAGGTTTAGTATGGATATGCCTGCAGTCCTGGAAAGCAGCGCGATCACCTGGGTGGTCACCATGGATGGTCCCTAATGTGCCTGGATTTATGATCCCCTTCATGCCCATGGCACCGCCACAGACGTCACAGTCGCCAGCTCCAGCCCCGGCCTCGGCCTCAAGAGGGACTTTCACCACCTCCACCCTAGCTGATAGTTCCACCACTACGACTTCCCCTGTCGTAACTCAACGGGTTATGCCAGCACAAAAGACATTCACTTTGGCATCGCGTGGAAAGGGATGCCACCTAGTGCAGTCAGAAGTAGAGCGTGAGATCGGCGATATGCTGCGGGGTGTGCAGGTGGGCATTCTTACGCTTTTCATCCAGCACACAAGCGCAGCGCTCTCACTGAATGAGAACTTCGATCGCGACGTGCGCACGGATATGGACATGGTACGTAGGCGGGTGCTTTTTTTGTGTGCGCGCAAGTCCAGGATTACATGCTAACATACTGCCCTGCTCATAGGCTCTTGACCATGCTGTGCCGGAGTCATTGCCATGGCGCCACACAGACGAAGGCCCCGATGACTCCGCTTCACACACGAAGGCGTCGTTGATCGGGCCGAGTCTTACGATCCCTATCACTCAAGGTCATATGAATCTTGGCACTTGGCAAGGCATTGTATGTTTATCGCTAGTATGTGCACTAACATCCGTTCTAGTACCTGTGCGAATTCCGCCGTGCCAAGCATGCGCGTCGCCTTGTTGCCACAGTGTTGCCATAATAGGCTACAAAGCGGGATGGATCCATTCACAGACGTGCGCATATAGACCGGATGCGCATGTTCATAGTACTACGTATCCTTCTAGACGATCCCAGCAATAACGCAACGCGTGTGGTGGCCATTGCACGCTCGACTCGGAACGGCCCACAGACGGCGAATCAGATGCAGTGAACACATCCACCTCTGTAACACATGCGTCACCATTACATGATGCACTTATTTGCTAGCTACAACCCCAGCCTGCAATTCGACAACCTCCATGGTGCATCTAGATGTCTATGACACGTCTCTACAGCTTGGCCTCTAGCGGCGGCGCTCCCTGCTCAACAATGGTGCGCATGATCCGCAGCGCATTGGCGATGCTCTCTTTGTACATGTGAATAGGGTGGCCCTGGCCCTCTGGGTTCGAGCGCTTCGACTCCAGACCGAACTTGAGCGTTTTGCTGCCGGCCAGGTAGTTTACGCCAAACCCATCTGGGAAGCCACAACCAAAGCCTGTGCCTACAAACTTGTCACCTGCACTCAGACCACTCGTGCTCAACTTCCATGAGGCCGACTCGCCCAAGAGTGGGTCACTAAACAGCTTGGGCACTTCGCCGTCGTCTTCAGGGCGGAACGAAAGACGCAGTCCCATCAAATGCCGATCAAAGCCCTTGCCAAATGAATGGTCACGTGTCTGGCGTGTGTGTGACGTCGTAGCGTCCGTCAGTAGCTTGTAAAGCTCAGCCGCTGGCTTGTTCATCCGCACTCCCTGCACAAAGTTGAACGCCTCGTTGCTGAAGGAGCGGATCACATCCGTGCGACCGTGCCTGAAGAGGCGCGTGCTCGCTGTTTCATACGTCGCCGTCTGTCGGCCATGCACGGACGCGTAAGCGAGCTGCAGGGCCATTTGAATGTACGCATCAGGCGCTTGTCTCGCGACCTTCTTGATCCAGTCTGCACCGTATTCACTGTACCACAACACGCCGATGTCCGAGTCGGACGTAATGGCCTTGGCCGTGTCCTCAGCAGCGGCAATGGATGCACGAACCTGGTCGTCCACAACCCACGAAAGCTTGTGCCACGTCGGGGAAGTCTCAAGAAGCGACACGCCTTCGAGCTTCTCGGGGAAGTTCTCCGTGGGCGGCGGCATCGGCGCAGCAAGCACTGTTTCAGAGAGGAACGATGGGATAAGTGCATCTACGGGCGAGTGCTCGCCACTCAGACCCGCACGGCCCGTGGGCTCGACGACAAAGCTGATCGCCTTGTCGAACCAGCGGTTGTGGCCAAGGCGACCAGCACCAGCTGTATTGATGCCCACGGCAGACGAATAGCTCGGCTCAGAGCCGACATTTGGCTTGGCGCCCAACGGTGCGCCGATGTTGTTGCAGTCGAGAGCCAGGACAAACAGACTCGTCTGAATAGACTGCAAGCTTTGACGGTTTTGTGGGCCAAGAGACAACAGATGCTCGCGCGCCTTGGTCCATGCATCGCGGTCATCGCATGTCATGACAGGAATGCCGTCGCCTTTTGCCTGTTTGGCATCGGCAATGATGTCTTGTAGAGCCTTTTCAATCGCCGTGAGCGGGAAGATCTCGCCGTGCTCGTCTATGACCGGCAACTCATACACATTGTCACGCACGAGCACAGTGACGTGGCGCGATGCAGCTGAAATGGATGTGGCCGTGTTGTGGTCCGCAGGACGGTTCGGAATGCGTGTCACGCCAAACATGCGGCTGTACTGGTGCATACAGAAGGCCCCGGCACGCGAAGCATCGGGCTTGATGGTCTGCCTGTCAAGCGCAATCTTGTATAGCGTAGCACGATACGTAATCCAGGTTGCGCGACGCAATCCATATTCGATGCCGTCCCAGTTCTGAAGGTCAATCGCTTCCTGTGTGTAAGCAGGGGCATCAACACGTTCACTGAGCTCAGCAGGCATGCAGGGATCCGGCAGGAACATGTTCCACCAGTTACTGTTCACCAAAAGAGGCGCGCGCCATTCATGATATGCTTTCAAGAGCCAGAAACGGTCGTCAAACCAGTTGTTTTCCGTCGTTTGATCCACGTCCACCAGGCGCTCATTGAGACGCGGACCCACACCGCTTTCGATCAGCTCTTTTGCCCATGTACGACGCTGCTGCATCTCACTTTCAGCCGTGGAACCCGAGGGAAGCTCGCCCAGTACCTCTTTCTGCCGCAGAATTGGCTCCAGACTCCGCAGGTAGCGTTCCAAGCTATCTTCCAGTCTCGGCACTGGCAGGCGCGGCAGTGCCGACTGCATTTGGAACGTCGTAGGACTAATACGCGCAAGCATGGAAGGCATGAATCTTGATACACTCGACGTCGAGAGTGCACGCTTCGATATACTCACAACGGGGGTGCGGCCTATTACTCGAAATGCCATGCCGGGGAGAAAATGGCTTGCAGACCCTGGTTTTCAACTCGGGGCACCGGTTCCACTTCGGCTTACTTCCAAATTTCGTTTGGTTTTTTGCCTCTGTTGCACAAATGAACGTGCTGCACGCCCGTCCCACAACTCGGCGCGTGTGTGTGCATGTTATTGCGTGCCTGTGCATCCAACACAAACCCCAAATCAAAGAGGGGCAGGACCAGCACTCAATCACGTGATGCGGGGTAAGGGTCGCCCCATCGCCGCGAACCGACAAACGCCCCCCGTCCGATCAACTGCTGAGTCAGCGGTGTGTCTGGTTCACAAGCAGCTTTGCATTATCTTCGTACAGCTTCAGGTGATTGTCTTGGATCTCGTGCACGGTTATCATCCGTCGTCAGCGCTAGTGTGCTGACTGTTACTGTCGTTGATACCAGCCGGAGAAAACGATCATCTCTAATCGTGCTTTTGTTTGCATATATATATATATTTGTATGTGTGTGTGGGTGGGTTAATCGGTGTGATACCAGTAGTAATAATACATGAAGCACGTTCGTGAGACACGCACTCTCACACTCGACTACGACACTGAAACGGGGCATCGCATGATCAACCAGTATGTTGTCGACTCAGAGCTAGGCCGCGGCGTATTTGGAAGCGTGAAACTTGCGCATGACGTATACTCACGCGCGAATGTCGCCATCAAAATCGTGCAGCGAGAGGCCCCACGAAAGCTTGGCGTGCCTTATACCCCGCGGCAGACAGATGAGCGAGTGGTGCGTGAGATTCGTGCTATGTCACTATGCCTACATCCAAATGTTGTACAGCTGTTTGAGGTGATTGATGATCCTATGAGCCGCAAACTCTTCCTCATCACAGAATACATGCAGGGTGGTGAACTTGTGTGGCGCGATGAGCTAGAACAACCCACACTATCGCTTACTGATGCCAGGCGTGTGTTTCGAGATATTTTGCATGGTTTGAATGCACTGCACGAGAATGGTATCATCCATCGCGACCTCAAGCCAGCCAACATCCTATGGACACGCGATCGGACCATGGCTAAAATCAGTGACTTTGGCAGTGCTTACGTGCGCATGACGCCATCCTCTGTTGATGAGCTTTCGAGTGCAACGGATCCTGTTCTTGCTCGTACTGCCGGCTCACCAGCGTTCTTTGCGCCTGAGCTGTGTTATGGTGCCTCTGATGGACCGCCTATCACGAAGGCCATCGATGTATGGGCACTGGGTGTCACGTTGTATTGCATGTTATTTGGACACGTACCTTTTGATGCTGAAACGGAGTATCTACTTCTGGAGTGCATTGTGCATGACGATTATGCCGTTCCGACCTGTATGTGCTGTGATCGTGTAATTGTGGGGCCACGAGCTCCCCGGTGGGCTCCGTTGTACCCGAATAGCCAGGATCTCTGCGACAGTGGAAGCGATAACACGTACAGCAAATGTGCAGGCACAGATTCGCGCAATGAGTCTACAAAGCCTGCTGAAACCAATCGATCCCACTCGCTCTCGAATGAAGCGCATGCAGTTCGTCACTTGCTTGATGCCCTGCTTGACAAAGATCCAGCGACACGCATGACGCTCGATCGTGCCATGACACATCCATGGCTCGTGGCAGT
>ERZ501053.37-NODE-37-length-31902-cov-39.671523_pt1 | contig 31902 bp, 8 predicted proteins | sample MGYA00510862_ERZ501053 | MGnify/ENA primary metagenome ERZ501053 (study PRJEB25958, sample SAMN03398521) | human skin metagenome | study: EMG produced TPA metagenomics assembly of the Human Skin Microbiome Metagenome (human skin metagenome) data set. | reverse complement strand
GCCACGGCATGTGCGCCAGACAGGTCACGAGCATGGCGTCGGCATTCGTATTCAGCGAAGTAGTCACTGCGCGCATGCGCTGCAAGAGCGCGGGCCTGCCATAGCCAAGTTTCGTCAACATGCAGAGTCGTTGTAAGAAAGGCAGAGTGCGCATCCAGGACATCAACATGTCTCGCCAGCAGTGCCTGCACTGCTTGCGCACGGACCTGGTCGTGCATAAGGTGCAAAAGCACAAACACGGCCCAGTGCCATTCGCCAGTCTCTTCGAGCTGTGCCGCATACAGAGACGTGAGTCGGTCCTCGACGTGGGGGTCCATGCACGAACGAACACGCAATGCGCGAGACAAATACATGCACACATGCCATGGAAGGGTGTGATCCAAAGCGCTTTTGCCAAAGTTGCGTGCATCCAGTGCATGCTCCAGCGGATATGTCGCATCGACATGCAGCTTGAGGAGCTCAAAAAGTGCATCGCGAGGAGCGCCGGCCTGTTGGATCAACTCGCGCTGCTTCAGCGCACCTAGCTGTGCTTCTGCCTGGTACGTCGGCAGAGGTGGTACTGTCTCGCTAGGTGCATGCACTGCCGCCTCATAGCTCCGCACACTCGCCTCCAGCGGCGACTCCCACGGCGTGCCGTACCACACATGCAGTCCTAGAGCACGGCGCCAGTCCAGGCCACGTGCCATCGCAATGGTGCGTGCGTCTCGTGCACGTGCGCCAGACACCTGGGCACTCACGACCTGGCCAGCCAGTAGGGCGTAAACGCGGAGCATGGCGTGATCGATGTCGGCATCGACGCCTTCGGCATGCCAGGTATCGAGCTGCTCCTGAATGTCGGCACGCACGTCCAAGGATCCACCGGCCTGAGCCACCAGGGTTGCGAGGCGCACATGCCCCGCCTCCAGCGCAGCCTCCGCCGCATGTTCTACCTGGTGACCGGTTAGGAGTGCAAAGACCAGGTCCGTCTGGCGCGATGCCGCGATGTGCGCACGTACGTCTGCCTGCACGGGTGCAGATACAACACGCTCGAGCCAGGAAGAAAATGCTGTCTTGCGTCTGCGCTGTAAAACGTGCTCATGCCAGGCGTCAGAAGCATCGTTGGGGAGTTTCAAGTCGACGGGGTCAAAGAGCACGCTCGCAAGGTGCCAGAGCTGGGCTGCATATTGCTTGTCATCCGGTGCATAGTGTTTTGCAATGCTTGCGCACGTCGTGTTTGGTTGAAATGAAACGCGTGGAATGCTGCCTCCTTCCTTCGACGGCTCAATGTGTGTGCTGGCAAGTTGCAGTTCAAGCAGCTTGCGTGCTGTGCTGAGTGAGGCAGCTTGTTCTGCTTCGTTCTTGTAAACGCGCATGCGATCCAGATACACCTGCGTCCAGCCGGGGCATGCAAGTCCGTGCAGTGTCCCGTTGTGCGCCAGCACTGCACCCCTGCATGCCCAGCCGATTCGGAAGCTCCGTGATAAAAACAGGCCTGGGTCGGCGCACAGCGACGTGTCAAGGGCCGACAGGCTCGACTCGACACGCGCGACCGGCACGCGGTCGTGCACCGGTGGCTCTTCTATCGGAGGCATGTCAGTGACGTCGGCAGGGCCGGCGTCAGTGACGGCTGCTGCTGCTGCTGCAACAGGTTCTTGTGCCTCGTCGACATCCGCGTTGACGACATCGTCGTTGCTAACGTTCGCGCTGGTGCGACCCTGCATCAACTGCGACGTGTGGCGCAATGGCAGCTGGGCCGAGGGACCACTAAGCTTTACGCCCCCGACAGGTCCTGACGTCGGAGGCGCCTGCCCAAAAAAACTCGCCCGCATCACTTGGACTTTCCGTGCTTCTGGCGCGCCGGGGGTGAGCCGCGAGGCAGCGGCAGGGGTCATGGAGCGCCGTGCCAGTGCAGGAACAGGCTCATCGCGGATCGTCGGAACCCATACATCGTAGTCTGTCATAGGCTGCTCATCCTCATCCTCATCACCGCTCATGAGCTCGCTCTCCCGCATCGCGCTAGAGCCGCTGTCATCACTTTCCTCGCCAAGCTTCATGGGCGGCGGCTCATCCTCGTCGTCCACATTGTCTGCATCGCGCATGTCAACACGCGTGTGTGCGGGCATATCGACGTCAGCGTCATCGTCGTCTTCATCCGACTCGTCCAAGCCATAGCGCGAGAAGTGCTGCACTTCAAACGTCCATGTGCCAGACAGTGCGTCATACGACACAAAGTCCGTTTCCTTCTTGTTCCGCAGCTTGTTGATGTGCTGCTTGACCCGTGGGTGCGACTCGTCACGCAATGGCTCGCGAGTTGCTCGGTCAACGGGCCAGCATCCCTCCAAACTTACGCGGGCCGGCACGTTCAAACCTGTACCCAGAGGTGCTTTCGGCACTGGCACATAGTTCGGCAAAAGACCATCTAGGGGTACATCAGACTCCAAGTCCTCTTCTTGTGGGTACACGAAACACTCTTTCATACGAAGCTGGACGACGCCTCCGGCAATGAAGCTGAGATTCGGCACGGTTGTGAGATCGACGTGCTTGAGGAATGCCAGACGCCCAAAACCAATGCGGCCTACGACGAAGTGCTCCACATGAGACAAGTCGTCAAATCGCATGCTACGCAACGCCGGTAGCGACGGCTCCGTGTAATAGTCGCCGTGTTGCAACGGTCGTGCGCTCTTACCCCTGGGCGCCGGCGATGCCGTATATGACGGTTCACGCACTGGCAGCACAAGCGACGAGTCCGCCTCGGCACCTGTTCCGCTAAGGCTGCTGGTATTGCCGGTGCCGGCACCGCCGGCGATCGAGTCGCCTCCAAAAGCGCCTCCACTACCACTGAGCACTTTCTCAACAGCAGGTGAGAATCGAGCCCGTGGCGGTACCGAAGCACGTGGCGTGCCTTCTCGCAACATACTGGGCGAGCGGGACAAGCTCGTATCGCCATCGAGGACGAGTCGCTTGGAGGTTGACCGAGGAATAAACGCCTGAGGCGACAGCGCCACAGCGTCACTGGGCTGACGGAACAAGCCCACACTTCCTGCACGCACAGGTGTAGCGCGGTCACTTGGAGTGCCTTCTCGTATGCTGCGTGACATATCAAGGCCAGGTGTTGAGCCACGCAAACGCGTCACACGCACAGCATTGCGCGGCGAAGAGCGAAACGGAGATACGAGAGGCGGCTTGTTCTTCGGCGCCACATTGAACGGCAACGGCGATTGACTTGCCGCTGGTGCCCCCGCGACATTTGCCAAAAGAGCATCTGTGCCATATGGGTTAGTCGTGAGGGATGGCGGCTGCAATGGCTGTGCGGATGCACCTGTCATAGTCGGCATAGACGCACCCAGTGGCTTTGCTCCACCGAACAAACTGCTGCCTGTATTAGCAGACGGAACAGCAGGCTGGCTTTGTCCAAAGAGCGATGGCCCTGTCGATGACGGTGCTGGCTGGCTCTGACCAAAGAGACCACCGCCGGCGCCGCCACCTGTGGTGGAAGGCGCAGATCCAGCGGTACCTGCGCCAGATCCAGAGCCGAAGCTGAAGCCAGTGCCAGATCCAGCGCCGGTACCGGTGCCGGCACCAGCGCCCGTGCCTAGGCCAGTGCCTGATGAACCAGCCGAGCCAAAGGAAAATGTTGGCTTCGGCGCACTGCTACCAAACAGGCCACCGCCTGAGGGCTGTGATGCTGGCGGTTGCGTCGAAGTCTGGCCACCAAATAGCGAGGATGTACCACCAGTAGATGCACTTGGCTGTGTTGCGGAAGATGCGGGATTTCCAAAGAGCGACGTGCCGGCGGGCTTTGCACCGAAGAGGCCACCGCCGATGCCGCCACTAGTGCCCGTGTTTGTGGCCGCCGAGCCGAAACCGGTGGTGCCCGGCTGCTGTGCAGAGGCATTCGGCTGGCCGAAACTAAAACCTGTCCCGGTGGATGTCGGCGGCTTGGCACCGAAAAGACCACCGCCACCAGTCGTCGAAGCAGGCGCACCAAAGCCGGTTGTAGCTGAAGGTTGCGTCGAAGAAGTATTGTTTGGGTTGGAGCCGAACGAACCGAAAGAAAACGCAGGCTTGTTCTGCTGTGCGCTGGTCGCAGCATTGTTACCAGCTGCTCCAAAAGAGCCGAACGTCGTTGATGGCTGCGTCGTAGCAGATGAGCCAAATAGGCCACCGCCTGGCTTGGGTTGCGTGCTTGCATTATTGGCATTCGCAGAGCCAAATGAAAAGCCGCCGCCAGTTCCAAACGCATTCGTCGCGCCAGGCTGAGATGTAGACGTTGAGCCGAACGAGAAGCCTGTCGATGGCTGTGATGGCTGCTGAGGTGTTGAAGTGGAACCAAAGCCACCAAAGAGCGGTTTGGGCTGCGTGTTCTGAGCTTGGTTATTCGCAGTCCCGAAGCTGAATCCTGTCGATGGCTGCGTGCTTGCTTGATTGTTGTTCGCGCCAAACATGAACCCACCACCTGTCGCCGGCTGTGTCATGGTTGAGTTACCAAAGAGACCGCCGCCAGTACCAGAGGCCTGATTGTTTTGTCCAAATAGCGGCGTCGATGTCGAGGAGCCAAATGCACTGGGCTTGTTCGCATTCGCACCAAACAGTCCCGATGATCCACCCGTGTTGGAAGCACCGAATAAAGACGTGGAGCCCATCTGGTTGTTGTTCTGCTGGCCAAACAAACCGGTACCCGACGCCTGTCCGAACGCAGGTGTCGTTTGCGCCTGTGGCTGCCCGAACGCATTGGTACCCATGCTAGACTGCGAGCCAAATCCAAAAGCAGGCGTCGTGGTAGGTGCTGTGGTGCTGGCCCCCAATGACGATGGATTCGGCCCAGCGGTCCCCTTGCCGCGGCCCTGCTGGTAGTCCATCAAGCGAAGCTCTTCTGGACTGATGTTTTGATACGCAGGCATCGATGTTAGTGACTGGTGTACTTCAAATGTTTTGGCATGTGCTTTGGGCTCATTCGGCGTCATGTCCTCACGAAACGGCGTGTATGGAACAGTTGCTGAGCCTTGCGTGATGGCCTGGTGCGCCGGCATACCCGTGCCAAAAGCGCCGAACGTCGTGGGTTGCATTGCTGCCGGCTGTTGCCCAAAGAATGACGTCGTGGTGTTGTTCTGTCCAAACGCCGAGCCAGGCTGGACAGACCCGAACGCACTTGTACCTGGCTGCTGTGGTTGCTGCACGGGCGTCGATGCTGCGCCGAATCCGAATGTTGTACCTGGCTGCGCGGACGCACCAAAAGAGCCAAACCCAGTCGTTGCGGGCTTTGGTGCGCCAAAGGTGCTTGTAGACGATTGATTGAATGAAAATGGCGTCACTTGCGGCTGCTGCGCCGACGCCGCCGCGCCGAAGGCTGGCGTCTGTGTTGTGGCGCCGAAGGCTGGTGTCGCACCTGTCTGGGCTGGCTGACCGAAAGCCGGTGCACCAAATGCGCCGCTGCCTGTGCCGGCAGCTCCCGTGGTAGCTGCTGGCTGGCCAAACAAACCGCCTGTGGCGGGCTGCGATGCATTGTTCACACCTTGTTGATTCTGCTGACCGAAGCCACCAAACGAAGAAGCCCCGAACATACTTAGGTGTGTGTCGATTTGAGGCTCTCACACAGCGCGCGCCACGTTGTTGAAAGCGCTAAGATGTCTTGTAAAGTCCAACCAAAGACGGTTCACCAGACACGCGATTGACGGCCCGTGGAAGAGATTGGTCGACCGCCTGTGCTTATGACCCACTGACCTGACTTGCCTGCGTCTCAGCCAGCCGCCGCTTTTCCTTCTGAACTGACACGCACGTGACTATATGAACGCGCTACGCGCGACTTGCCAAGTGATCTAGCTCCACTTCGTGTGCGTGTGCAAGGCTAGGAAACCATTGTTCCTGCCGATTCAACATGTTGAGAATAAAAGCCATTTTGCAAAACTAACCAGGGACACCAATCTACCAAGATAAGCACCAGTTCGATGCGCAACCTGAGTGAGCATACGAAGGATAAGTGAAAAACATCATGCGTGATCATTACTCGCGCCAATGAGTGTGCATCGAGGGTCCAGAGATGTCACTCCACAGCGCCAACTAGGAGAGAATCATCTGTGGGAGACCCCGATGCGATGCACGCAGGCCACTAGGCGCCATACCCTTTCCATTCGCACAGGTATACTGAAGAAGAAAGAAGAAAAAAAAAGACATATAAAAAGGTAGTGGAAGAAGAGATGACATGTAGATCCAACAACATCAAGCATGCATGCTACACCCAGATGCGTAGTTTGGCATCATGCGTGTCTAAAAGTTGTAGGGCGGACACTCAACCCACTGGTCACCGAGCATCTCGCGGGTACGCGTCTGGTCAAAGTGTGGTAGGTGGGCAAGCTGGCCCTTGGCAATGAAGTGACGAAGAGGAGTCAATGGATTCGTCGAGTGTGGGTTGCTAGCCTCCTTGTAGACGGCATCGACCCAGTCGTCGTGAGGCACGATCTTCGGCTTTGTCTCGCCAGGACGAGTGGGCACGTTGTCCATGCGCACCAAGCGATCATTGCGGATGTGGAAGGCGTTGTAGCCACTTTCCCACGTGCGTGGCGTGGACATAAGCTTGCCGAGAATGTCGGAGAACCAGTCAGCAGGCGTCTCGGTGAAAGCACTCGACTGCGAGTCAGGCGCACAGCCAAGCTGCCGGCAACCATTGTACATGCGCCAAAGGAAACTGTCCTCGTTTGGTACGTATGTCGAGCGAGCGTTACCGCCCAATGCACCAGGCCGCACGGTGACAACAGGCACACCACGCTTCTTTGCACGCTCACAAAGCTGCTCGGCCACCCACTTCGACTGCGAGTATCCATTGAAGAGACCCGTGCGAAGCTCGTCAAGATCCACATCTTCGTTTACGACCTCGTCATTCACCTTCTTGTCCGAGAAGGTGAGCCACATGTTCGTTGAGCCAATGTTCAGCACGGCCTTGACCTTCTGCTCAGAGGCAAGACGCAGCACCTCACGAGTCGAAATTACATTATCGCCGACGATTGTCTGGTAGCCCATGAGATGATCAGCCTTACCGCCTGCGTGGACGATCAGATCAAGCTCACTAGCGAGGCGTGCGTACTCCGCATTCGAAATTCCAAGCTTCGGTTTGCTAGCATCACCCAGCACGGTCTTGACACGGTCCATGTGTTTCAGCGTCTTGAGATGTCGCTTCGTCGCCACGTCCTTGATGCGGTCCATGCCACCCTCTACCGAGCCACGCACAAGAGCAGTCACCTGTGCCCGAGGGAACGACTCCAGTACAGCTTCCAGCACTGTGGCACCCATAAAGCCAGTCGCACCGGTCACAAGGATACGGAGCTCACTCTCGGGCTGCATGACCTTGGCATCAAATGGCACAAGACCCAAGAGCGAAGGCGGCAGGTCGTCGAGCTTCTCCGGCTCCGATGCATAGTCAAAGTTTTTGAGGGCACTGACGTCAATCTTATTAGAAGCAGCAACGTTTGCCTTGCCATCCTGCGGCTTGACCGCGGCGCTTGAGGGTGTGGATGGTTTCGATTTCTTGGTCGGTGCAGCTGCAGCTTCCTCTTCACCCTTGCCATCTCCTTGCGACTCCGCGACGATCTGGCGGAGCGAGTCCACTGACACGGGGCCGAGAAGTTGAAGCTGTGTCACGGTCGTGCCGTACTCGGCAAGAAGAATTGCACTGAGCTTCGACGCTGAAAGCGAGTCGAGACCAAGTGTTGACAAGAACATCGTGTCGTCGACTGTAGCAATGTCGACATTCAATAGCTTGCCGAGCAAGACGCCGACAGGGTCAGCACCTTCCTCTTCGTCTTCGTCATTGTCGCCTTCGTCGTCGTGGTGCTCAATTAGGTGCGAAATGCTCCAGGCATTTGCGGGGGAGATTTCCTGCATGATTTCCCAGTCCATCGTCTGAATAAAGTAGCCCTCATGGTTCGAGCCACCCATCATGCAACGACCAAGGGCCTGTGCAATGTATTCACACAGCTCACGCGACGTGCAGGCAAGCGCGTCCATGATCTTGAGTGCTGCATTGTTCGACCGCGCACGCATCTCCGCATAAACACCAATGTCAGAAATGGCCGGCACTGCATACGACACGACATTCTTGTGCTCGCGCGCATAGCGGTTGAAGTATGCCTGAGCAGCGTTGTAGTTTGTCTGACCCGGGTTGAAGAACAGCGCCGCTGTCGACGAAAACAGGAACAAGAAGTCGAGGTTGTTCACGTTGATCGTTCGCTCAAGCACCTTGAGAGCGCCCACCTTGGAGTTCATGACGGTCTCGAACTTCTCCTTGTCCATGTTCATGAACTGGTCATCGCGCAGGACAACCGACATGAGGAACACACCGCCAATGGGGCCTAGCGAGTTGGCCGTGGCCATCACGTCCTTCATGGCCTCGGGCTTGAGGGCATCGGCTGCCATGATCTTGATCGTCACGTGAGGGAACGCTGGGTCACGCACAAGACGCTCGAGAGCAAGACGGTCAGAGCGGCTGATCTGGCCACGGCGACCGGTGACGACGATGTTGCGTGCGCCGTAATTGATGAGGAACTGCACAAGACGAGGACCAAGACCACCACAACCGCCGACCAGTACGTATGATTTGCGTGGGTCGTATGTCTTGTTCGGGTTCCACAGGAGCTGCTTCTTTGTCGGCACACAGCACTCCGACAGATCCGTGACAATCTTGCCGATGTGTTTGCCTGACTCCATCAGCTCGTACGAGCGCAGCAGGCCCTCCACGCCATTGAATGCATGGTTGTAAATGCATTTGAAAGGCGCTGCGCGGTGCACATCTGCAATCTCATCGAGCAGCGATGCCATGCGCGTCGGCGCGTACCTACCAAGCAAGCCCAACTCCACGGCGATGTAGTTGATCGCCTTGAGGAAGCCACTCATTGACATTGGGTTGCCAGCCAGATGGTCTCGCTTCGAAATGTCTACGAAGCGACCGAGATGAGCAAGCACATCGATACCAGCTTGAAGCGCGGCGCCCTGCAGCGAATTCAATACGACGTCGAAGCCCTGCTTGCCGCGCTTAGCGAGCCAGTCACGGCTGCCTTGCGTCCACTCAGCCACCGAACGCGAGTTGGCCATGTTCTCGTACGGCACACCCAAGTGGTTATGGATGTAGTCGCGCTTCTCCTTCGAAGAGACCGTGCAGAAGACTTCGAGGCCATGACGCTTCGCGATCTGAATAGCGCATAGACCCACACCACCAGCAGCAGCATGGATGAGGATCGTTTCGCCTGCGCGAATCTGTGCAAGCTGTACAAGACCATGCCAGACAGTGCCGTAAGCGATTGGGAATGCGGCGGCCTGGAGGGGCGTCATGTTTTCTGGCACTTTTGTCACCGCGTACTCGGACGCAGTGGCAACGATACCTTCACGCACACCGCCCGAGGTACCCATGACTCGGTCGCCCACGCGCACACGCGTCACGGCTGCACCTACTTCGCGTACAATACCAGAAAACTCCGAGAGGCAGTCTTCGGCGGGCAGCAGGCCGATCGCCGACAGCACATTCTTGAAGTTAAGCGCGACCGCATCAGTTTGCACAATGATATCATGGTCGGACGGATTCGGTGGGAAGTGTGCGTGTGCAGCGAGCGCGTGCACGCTTGGCGTCTCACCCTCAATCAGCTCCAGCACCCAGTCGTGGCCCGTGAATTCGGTCGGGTGCATGTCCGGCAGTTTCACGAGTCGACGACCGTACAGACGGCCATTGCGGATCACATTGAACATCTCCAACGAGCCTTCCTCTTCACGCTCATGCAACATGTCGATAAGACCATCGCGCTGGGCGCGCGTCATCGATGGGTCTACAGCGACGTAGATGCCCTTGATTGTCATAAACTCGTTTGTGACCGTGCCGGCAATGCCCATCGCACATGCGCCTTCGACCGTGTCGTCGGTAATGATCCACAGCTTTCCGACAGGGGTGTCGCTCTTGAAGTGTTCGCGCACAGCCTGCGGGATCAGATGCTCGTTGCCGAACTGGTGATAGAACAAGAGCTCGTCGTCAGCCAAAGCACGCGTCATGCTCGTCGGGTCGCCAACCTCCTTCGTAGGGATCGTCGGGATCGCCGGCCATGCGTTCTCATCGCGCCGCATGTAGCCGAGCGAGAAGATCGGACTTACACCGAATGGCTGCAGGTCTAGGGCGGCAAGCGACGACGGTGCGTCCTTGTAGAAGAGCTTGCCCACGGGTGTCGATGCCTTCACTTCAACATACATAGCCAAGGCACCGGGCACCAGGAGATTCTCGACCGCCTGCATTGTCGACTTGATGTCGGTTGTTTCATTCAGCACATCACAGACCACGGCAATTTCAAACGAGGCAGGGATCGTGCGCTCTGAATCTTCGATTGCCTGCTTCACGTCGTAAGGGCCTGTGAGGAATGCGTCCGTGCCGCGAAGCGCATTGGCGACGTTCAGACGCACCACGTCCACATAGATGCCCAAGCGCTGCATCGCTGTGACCAGCGGCTGCATGCTGATCTTGCGGTGGCGCGCGTACACCTCAATAACACGGAACACGCGGCGAGGCGTGCGGAGTGAAGACTCGATCAGCTTCTCTGCAAGCCTGTTGAGGCCCTCGCCCAGCTCTAGCGATACACCCGGCAAGTCAAAGAACTCGTCGCGAAGCTCCGATCCGATTACCGAGTCGCGCTCGAGCGCCTTTGCCACCACGCCCGAGTCGTCGTTCGCTGCCATATTATCCAGGAATTTGGACGTGAGGCTCGTTTCCATTGCACAGCTCTCCATGAGTGAGGGATCCGCGTCAAATGCACGCGGCTCCCAGCTTTCACTGTATCCCTCACGGTTACGGGCCGTGTCCTTGATACGCTTGCACTCAAGACCCTTGAGGAACGCAAGTGTCTTGCCTGTGTCGCGGTCGAACATCAAGACATTGTGCTTGATGTCAGTGTCGTTACTAATGAGCGTCTGCACATGAAGAACAATGCGCTTGACCTGGCGGATCTCTTCCGCCGTAGCGCGAACCGACAGGATGTCCAGCAAGTTTGGCAAGAAAGCGTCGACGCCGAGCTTCTGTCCATCAAACGGCAGGGCAGGAATCCACGTGCACAGGAATGCCGAGTCCAGCAATCCTGGGTGGAACACCATACCGTATGTCTCCCGCGACGACCACAGGTCACTCGGCACATCGACAAACGCTAGGTAGTCATCTTCGCGCTTCGTCGACCCACGCACTTCGTTGATCAGTCCGAAAGCGCCTGTGTGCATCGAGCCGTTCGGACGGAGCCGCTGGTAGAACGTTTCGCCGTCCATGACAATGTCAAAGTCCTCGATCCAGTTCTTGCCGAATAGCTCTGAAATGTTCGATGGACCGATGGGGGTGCTTTCTGGCGACATGTGGCCCGATGCATGCAGCTGGTCGAACACAATACCGCCGTCATCGACAGATCCCTTAGCTGACGAGCGGAACTCCCAACCGTTGTTCACGCCCGTAAGCTTGAACTGCGCGTACTTTGGCGCTCCGTCTTCTTCCAGCACAAAAGCACGTAGGATGCGCATATGGGTGATCGTACGTGCACCATTTTCAAGCGCCGCTTCCGCATATCCAGCTCCAGGGAACACGATGGTACCACGAATCTTGTGGCCCTTTGTCCATGAATGTGTCTGCGCATTGATACGGAATGCTTTCGCACTGAGCGGAGGCATCGGCGGACGGCACCGCAAGTGTTCGGGGAAGCTCGTCTCATGCGGCACACGCTTGAGCGGCAGGAACGGGTATGCCGGCAAGTTCGACAGCGTCGAATTCACACCCATCGGCCGGTCGATAAATTGATCGCCGTACAACTTGTACAGCACAAAGTCACGCACACCTGCCTGCAGCGCCGTACCCACAGCCGTGAGGAACTGCGTAATTTCCACCTGCATCTCGCGAGTCTCACCCTTCTTCACATTCATCCGACGCGCTGAGGCAACGATCGTCGTGCGCTCTGCATCAGCTGCACGCAAGATCTCGTCCATGTACGAGCCCAACACAGTGTGCGGCGCCACTTCAATAATCAGCAAACCACGGTCCTGGCTCTTGCGGTACTCATTGAGGGCCTCAATCGACTCTCGGAACAAAACGGGCTGACTCACATTCTTCCAGCAGTATTGCGCATCGAGCTTTTCACCAACTTCGTGCATGCGTCCATCGACAGTCGAAATAAAGCGCGTAGTTGGAATGTTGACATCTGCATCGATAACCGGATACACTTCCTTCAAGAACGGCTCGCCGCAAGGTGCCACCATCGGCGAGTGGTACGGGCCACCCACACGCAAGAGTCGTGCAAACACACCGTTCGCTTCACAGTCTTTGACGACGGCATTGAGCAAGTTCGTCTTACCCGACACAGCACAGGCGTTCGTCGAGTTCGATGCAGATACCCACAGCCCCGTTTCCTCTTGGTGGTCTTTCATGATACGCTCAATGAGTTTCTGAGCCTCTTGACGACTCAAACCAAGCGCAGCCATCTGACCGTCAACCGTGTCGAGAAGAGTCAGCGCGTTCGAGCGAGCGATGGCCGTGCGAATGGCTTTCTCGTGCGATAGGGCACCCGAAGCGTACATCGCAGCAATTTCACCGACCGAATGGCCCATAACCACGTCCGGCTTGACTCCCAAGTCAACCCAGAGATCGAACAGGGCAATCTGGAAAATGGTAATCGCGATAACAATGCACTCCACCTTCCAGTCGCCGGTCTCGGTCTTGGCAACCTTTCCTTCAGCCTCCGGATTAAACAAACCATACTCTTCCTGGAAGTTTTTCCTGTGGAATTTCGCAACCATTTCGAAACTGGCATTCACCGAGTTCCGGAATGCCGCGAACCGCATGTAGAGGTGACGACCCATGTCTTCATGCTGAGGACCTTGACCACAGAACACAAACGCCTTGATGGGGTTCAAGTCTGGGGTTGAGGTCACGACAGTGTCAGAGAACGAGAGCGAGTCATTCAAAGAGCCAACAGCAAATGCCAAGTTCGGGTGACCACGCGCGCGTTCTGTCATCGTGCGAGCAAGTAGCGATGCCGATAGCGGATCCTTCGTTTCCGCCCAGGCCTCCTGAACAGACGTGCTCAGCGAGCTCACAGCACGGTTCGACAGTGCACCAACAGCGATGAGCATTGGATCTTGTGGGCTAAGAGGCACAACGTCGCGCGTGAGTGAGTCGTTAGGCACACGCTCCATAACCGTGTGACTGTTAGCACCACCAAAACCGAAAGAGGAGAGCGATACAATGAATTTTCCATCCTTCGAAAGCTTGTTCGGAGGCAGTGGTTCTGTCTCCGTCTGCACTTTAATGAGAAAATCATCCCATCGGATCCGCGGGCTTGGATTTTTGAAATGCAGGTGAGGAAGCATCAGACCCATGTCTAGCGTGTAGCAGTTTTTGATCAATCCCACAAGACCCGCGGCTGGCTCCAGGTGGCCGACGTTCGTCTTGGCAGATCCAATACGCAGGTAGTCATCCTTTTCGCGACCAGGCGTGAAAACCTCACCAACAGCATTCGCTTCAATCGGGTCGCCCACTGGTGTACCAGTGCCATGGCACTCAACATACGCAGCTTCATGCGGCTCACGCTTCGCATCGCGATATGCTGCGTACGTGGCAGCCTTTTGCTGTGGTCCGTCTGGCAGCGTAATCGACTTGCCTTTGCCGTTTGCATTGATAGCAGTACCAGTAATCTCCGAGTAAATGTGGCTACCCATACGAACGGCCTCATTCGTCCGCTGCAAGATAATGACCGTGCAGCCCTCACCACGAGAATATCCGTCCGCCGATGCATCGAACGTGTGGCAAAGACCACTGGGAGACAAGGTACCAAGTGTCGAGAACGACAAAGACGCATGAGGAGCAAGAATCAAGTTCACAGCTGCCACGACAGCCATGTCACAGTCACCGCGCAAAATAGCCGCGCGAGCCAAGTGCAAACACGTGATACTCGAGGAGCATGCCGTATCAAGATACACAGACGGACCGCGTAAATCAAACAAATATGAAAGACGGTTCGCCTGCATCGAGAATGCCGCACCAGTTGCGCTGTATGGACCCATGTCCCACATGTCATTTCCAAGATTGTGCACGTCTGGCGAGCCAGTTACAAACACACCGGTATTCGTACCACGGTAGTGCACACCCGAGTCCTCGAGCGCCTGGAATACGACCTCGACCAGCATAAGCTGGTGTGGGTCAAGCTGGCGCGCCTCAGCAGGTGAAATGCCGAACTCCAACGAGTCGATTTCGGTATGCGGATCTACAAAGCCGCCCTGGTCCGTGACGACCATTCCCGGCACGCCGCCGAGCTGGGTCATGGCGTCTGGATTCCAGCGATTAGACGGCACACGACCAATTGCACATCGAGCCTCCTTCAGGAGTTCAAAGTATTCCTTTTTGTCGCGTGCACCGGGAAGACGGAGGCCGATACCAACGACGGAAAGACTTTCAGGGCGTTCCTGATCAACCGATTGTGAAGTCATGTTTATGCGATGAGGGGGGAACAATGAAGCGTGTTTTAGTCGACTTTTCCGAAGAGGAATGGCAGGTGATCGTTGTTCGTAGAAAAACTAAGTGTTGGCGCTCACTTAGCGTTACAAACAACGTTCGAGAAAAATGTCAAACACGATCCAATCCAGCTGGAAGGGGGATGACTGCGTTGAGAAAGAAGGCTGAAATCAAGCCTAACCAAACTCAGCGGAAATCGACAGAGTTGTGTAACGAGTTGTCAGATCACTGACGGAATTCTTTCACGACCCGCCGCCGCCTACTGACGCGCGGACAGCGCACGTTGCTCAATACCGACTCCTCGGAGGCATGTGGCTTAACCCTAATAGGATCTTTTTCTGTTCTTGAACAGGACTTCACAACAAGGGTCTGAACTTGAACGAAGTATTTTGGCGTATTGGAGATCGACATGTGGAATTCGATTATGCAACGGCAGCAACAGTGCATCCTTAGTTATGAATACCTTGCGTCATGCATGTTAGTTATTCAATATCTGATTGGTGGGAAAAGGTAATACCGACTTGTGTCGACTGGGCCAACCGTCATTCACGCTTGGGAATCACATCGGCCGCGCCGAGGTAAGCACGTAATACCACATGAGGCTATGACTTGCATCTGCTTTGGTCGCCCGAACACCGAGGAGTTGGCTCGTATGCAGGCACACCCAATCACACGGCAAGCGTAGCCGAAAAGGTGACAAACACTGATGCGGGCTGCCCATCAACGCCCGCTTGCATCAAGCGGTGGCGCCACACTCACAGATGCCCTATGTCTTGCTATCCGGCGCCCAAAGACATTGTAGCGTGCGCTCAGCTTGTGAATACGGTGGTAGCTGACTCCACACCGATTTCGCCTACGAAGTAGTTCAATGCTGTATATAGTATTAGATTTAGTGTAACACGCCACAAGTGCTCATCTACTAAATGGGCCACTACTAAACTGAATATTACAGAAATATCATAGTATCATTGACCCACACACAAACGTATGACTCAGGTTGAAAAATTCAAGTAACAGTGGCATGGCTCGCCAACATGTCAGACAGGCGCCGGTCAAGGTCATCCATCGACGAAAGGCTATCGCGTAGACGAAGATGTTGACCAGGTGTTAGAGAAGACGGAGATGGTAATAAATCAGAACCACCCTTGTCCGCATGCGCATTCGATAGCGCGGCACTATCCACATCGCATTCGCCGCCAACTTCCTTGCGAAAAGCCCGGATTTGTTCACGGAGCCGAACAATTTCCATTTTTGATGACTCAATAGAACCACGTAGTGACGCTTGTTGGGCCTGAAATTGTTCAATTCTTATTGACATACTGTCGATCGGATTAGTCGCCTTGGTAGATGTTGGTGACGGTGGTGAGAGTTCTTTGTCCGCCTCTGATGATCCATTATGAGCCAAGTGCGTTTTCGGGTTTGACGATGTTCCTGAGTTTGTTGGCGCAATTTTCCGGTCTGAAAACCCAGCAGGGGTGCTAGTGGCTGAAGTCGACGCCTCATTCAATGCACTCTGAAGCATATCATCAATATGAATGGGTGCAGCGTGCTCGAAATCCACTGGCGTCATGTGGACGCTTGTCGATGTAGAAGGAGACGAAGATGGATCACCTGACGTTTGGAACGAAGGCCGCAAGTACTCTTGACGCGACATGGAGGCTGTCGTCGATGCTTCAGATTGTGAGTCATTTCGTCTGCCCGGTACCAACGGCGGTTCACGGATTTGGTCACAAGATGGTCTTCTAAGTGTGTTTTCAGTCGCGGGCGTGACATTTGATGGCAACTGATCTGCTCCAGAGCCATCATGGTCTCTATGCGGTGAGAAAGAGATGAATGGATCGTTTGCCGGGGACTGTGGTCTCACAGGTAAGCGACGAGCAAATGGATCGGGCGCGCACTTCGAGGAATCAAAGTCGGTAGAGGGACTGGGCGTTACATTAAACAAACACTGACGTTCAGGCGAAACAGTTGACGTGGGCGATGGCACCTCCTGCGAATGTTTAAGATGCGGCGAGCTTATTGTCAGGGGAACGCCGCGATGTAGAGGCGAAACTTGGGATGAGGACGCTTGATCCACACATACAACACGTGGTGCCATCGGAGACACGCTTTTCAAGTCATTAATAGACGGTTCAGAGCCTGCCCTTTGACGCGCGGCGGGATCTGTCCAGGATTTGCGTGCATACGAGGATGTTTGCTTGTATGGAAGTCGTGGTAGATCTTCGAGTAAAAGTGCGTTGGAAATAGACGCCTTAGATGGCCTGTTCGGCTTCATGACATTGACGCCATGTGTCGTGGCCCCAAACAATTCATCAGCTTCAGGCGTTTGCGATGAAGAAAATGCAGGACGAGGTTCTTCCTCCACCAGAGACGAGGTAGGTGACATGGTAGAGTTGTTGAAACTCATATGTGACGTGTCACAATCCACGCCGTATTGCATGACATCTTGAGAAGGGCGTGACAAGCCCACGTTGCCGTTTGTATTGCCCAATGACACATTTGGTTCCATCGAATAGGAAAGTTGATGCAGAGAACTTGCAGGGCTCAAAGAGAGATCACAGCTGGGAATACTGCGCGTTGTCGCACGCTGAGACGACCCTGGAATAGAATCATTGGTAGGCATTCGACTGGGCGTTTGTATTTGCGACTCAATGGGGGAAGCACGCGTAGATTTATTTGCACTCTGCGGCGCAGGCGACCTTGGCTTGGAATTCCATTTGCGTGACGACAATGTGGTGGCACTCCGCGATTTTCGCAAACGCCGAATCCAACCGCCAGGCGAGGAAGACGTTGGCGTGTCGTGTAGGGGTTGCAAAGGAGTTGCCCGGCGTGTGGGAGATGGCTGCGTGGGAGTCACAGCTCTTTGCGGCAGCGGCGATGCGGAGGCAATACGGACAAGGGAAGGCGTGCTGAAACTGTGAGGCTTTTCAGTATACAAGACCGATTTGGACGTGTTAGGGCTATACCCGTGGCCTAAGGCGAGATGAGGTTTCGTTTGGGGCTGCCGAAACGCATACAAAGACTCCCGCACACGCTCGCCACTCATTCGAGAGTGATATTGCTGATGCAGCTCATTTCGACGCCTGCGAGATGGCGACTTGAGCTCTTTTGGCCCGCGCAAGTACGACTGCAAGTCAGAGATATCGTTCTGAGAGGGAATCAGAGGCAGAATGCTGACGTCCAGTCCAGCCGCAATGGCTGCAGGTCCCCGAGTCCCTGACGAACCGGCCGCATTGAACTTCGATTCGGGAGAGTTGAGAAAATACGCTGGTGGGACGGACACTTTGTCGGACTTGTAAGTGGTGACGACGAATAATTCGAAGCGGTTGACGCGTAGCAAGCTCCCGCTAACGCGCGTTAGGATCGATAGCTCTGTCTTGGCATGAGCGTGTACTTGCCTGGACCACTAATGGAATGCCTCACGTGAATGACCTCTGTTAAATGACTAAACATCCTCGGCTTAGTTGATCAATATTTTCGCCTGAGATTTTTTTTTAAATAAAGGGTGGACACGAAATGAGGGCAGGACACCAGTACGAGCACGCGCGTCGTGAACAAATCGCGAAACGTCGAAATCCAACTTACGTACACGCACAAATCAATGGGACGTGCAGAAGCCTACATATTCATACAACACTTACTGGTATAATAGTGTCAGGCCTAATTATCTACGCATTCGATGGATTTTGAATGCTCGTAATCAGGACATACATGTCCGCAATGCAAATAAGAAGAAACACACACCATGACAATATGGCAATTGGTGGCGCATTGTGAAATTTGTAGAAAAACTTCCCAGTGTCGAAGTCCACATATGCGCGACTCGGCCATACGAATTCGTATATTCCGTTATAGATATGGAAGAGTTTGGACGAAACCGAAGAGGGTTCCCTTGATCTAGACGGTCCGGCCGTGTCCAGACACAAAGGCCCTTGCGAAGGACTGAGTTCCGCCTGACACACAGGTACAGAGCTATCCTCTGCAAGTTCTCGTGACATTCGCTTTGGTGAACATGTAATAACGAGTAACGGAAAGCTGACGAACGGAAGCGCCATAGACAATGCGACTTGAGAGGCGACAAGCATGCTGTCTAAACCGTCTCGACCGGCTACGGCTGCAACAATCATGGCGGGAATGACTGCGATGGCCCGCGTCAAGAGGCGGCGCATGAAGGGAGTGAGACGCCAACGGATGAAGCCCTCTGAGATAATCTGGCCAGCTAATGTGACCGTCACACTGGAAGATTCACCAGCAGCAAGTAAAGCTACGGCAAAGAGAATAGCCGTGGACTTTCCCGTGGTATCGCGAAGGAGAGCAAACGCTTGAAACAAATCGCCGACCACTTCTCGCTCGCCTTTTTCGTTGTGTCCATAGAAAAAAGCAGCGGAAGCTACGATTAGGATAGCGCTGTTGATCGTAATAGCAAACAAGACAAGACAAATAGCGATGTCCCATGAAGAGTGTTGCAATGTTATGTTAAGATACTGGAACGAAACCGCCTTAAGCGGGGGGATTTTATCGGTCTGAAGCACCTCGGGCACCCGTATATTTGGCGCGACCAAGCGGCGCCAGACGGAGCGCATCATCCGGAAGGTTCTGTATCGACTTGTGCTAGCGTCATGAGTCGGTCGTTCCCCTTCGTCAGTGGGCTCATTCTGAACAGACGAGGAATCCGAGTCGAGATCAGACTCGCCGTCCAATCGGTCAATTGTGGCAAAGTGAGAGCCAAGAATCAAAGAATGAGGCATGATGGTGGCGCCAAGAATGGAGATAGAAATATAAAGACCTTGTGATGATATAACTGTCGAAGAAGGGACATATCCATGGAAAACATCGCCCCAATTTGGCCGAACGCGGCCCAGTAGCACGCAAAAGCATATCAGCACAATCAAGACCAGTACACCGATGATCATTTCGAAGAGACGGATACCGGATGAGGGGCGATATAGACACAGAACAAGAAAAACGTCCACGGTTGTTATCATCACACCAGCCCAGAGCGGAAGAGCTGGGAATAATAGATTTAGTGAAATAGCAGTGCCGATGAGTTCGGCTAACTCTGTGGCGACGATAGCAACTTCATTTACAATGTAGAGTGGAATAAGTAAACCCCAGTATCGAAGACGGTACTTCCACAATGGCATTGAATACGACTCACTCTGGTCAATAGGTAAGCCTAACACCAAACGACGTGTCTGAGTTGAAAGGTCCAAGCCCGTCACAGCTCCGAGACGACAACATAGTATTTGTAAAAGAACTGCAAATAGACCTGATAGTAACACAATAAAGAGAAGCTTATAACCGAAACGTGATCCAGCTTCCATATCCGTAGCCCAGTTACCAGGGTCACAGTATGCAACCGCAGCGATGAGACCTGGTCCTAGGAATGAGATATGTCGCATGAGAGTGTCACCAACAACCTTATACCATGGTTGTGGATGTAGCTGCCGTTGAGGAATTCCCATGTTGCGTAGTCAAGGAGCACCTTTTTCTGTGCGAGTAACCACCAAATGCACCCAACCACACACACAGCGGCAGTCGCACCGTATGCTAAAATGCAAGCTACTGCAACTTGACCGTTCCCAAGACGACTTGGTGCGCCAGGTCCGCAATGTTGAGAAACCCCGGACGCAGTCTTGATGAAGCCAAAATCCTGATGCGGCCGAGTAGAAATGAACTGCGTTTTGACCCAATCACTGATGCGCAACTACTGTCTGTCTCCCGGAGAGGCGCCAACAACCCCCATTCCCAAGCAAGAACCCAGCCGGCCAACTCCACTCGTCGAGCTATACGACTGGCGCCGTCGAGGTTCTTATGCGCACCCTTCCTGTGCTGGACACTCCACATTTGTTTGCCTACGGGCACTTCACGTGATATATCTTCATGGGCTGTAAGTGAAGCGGCCGCAATAGCGATTCTTTACCAGTATGGTGAAGATGACCTTGCCATCAAGTATGCTTGCGTTGCGCGCGCCCGCGGCCGTGCGATACGCAGCGCCGCCATTGCTGTCACTCTCACGCAGCATATTTACAGGTGCTGCTATCATGCAAGCGCCGCAGCCATTCAGGCAGATACCCAAGGCACATGTGCTCGCTCAAACTGCGACTCCAAAAACACCACTAGATGTGGCAAAATCATACCCTGACCACCCGCTGATGCAGTTTTTCCAGATGGTACCTATGGAAATTCCCAAGGAGGGTACGCAAGGACGACATGCCGACGAGCGCGAATCAATCCCTGTTCCGCATTCGGTGACGGAGTCTGATCTTAAGCGTGACTTCGGCTCGCGAGCGTGGCTCGCTCCTGAGCTGCGACGAAAGAGCAGTGCAGATTTGCATACGCTCTGGTATGTCCTTCTATTGGAGCGCAATAAACTGGCAACGAGTTGGGAAGAATTGAAGCGGCACCGGGCGGACGGGTCGGCTCACATGCTTGGGCAGAGTCTTTCGCATCGTCACCACAGGGTACGTAAGATGCATTTTCGTTGATTTTTGAGCATGAATGAGCTGACATATTTGCGTATAGGTGCGCAAGTCTATGGCGCGCATCAAATATGTATTAAATGAACGTCGATTGGCATTGATGGAGGCGCAGCGTCGCGCTCGCGAAGATGTCGAGATCCCTCCCGAGGATGCATTTGATGGAGATCTGTTTGAAAAGTCGCCATATTCTTCGTGAGGCCATGTATTGTCTTATTATGAAAAGAATTTTCTCTGGACCTTCGTGTTTCACCCTCCCATCCAAAGTTTCGAACCTGGCAAGGGCGACGCATGAAGTTTGGGACTATATTTTGGTCAAATAGTATTTTTTTTTTTCCTATGCAGCCGCCGACATAGCTTGGTTGGTGATAACCATAGTCTAAGGTCGTGAAGGGATAAGAGGGACTTTGCTTTGTCGCTCAGCTATTTTATCGCAAGTGGCTTACGCGCTTGTTTTGCTTATGTAGATACGAGCGAGCCAAACGATGTGTGTGAGTTGTCGTACATGACAGAGAATAACCCGTGTGGAGAAACGACGTCTGTGCATTGACGAGACAGAACGAATCAAATGCAGTGTGCGCATTATACAGGACAAGTGAGCTAAAGAGGAATGCCAATGACGGCTTTCCTGTGTAGCTTTACGCCACCACGATGCTGGAGGGCGTCCTAGCGTCCGTACTCAATCGATTCCTCGCATCCTATGTGGATGGATTGAATACGAACCAGCTCAATGTCGCGATATGGAGTGGTGACGTAAAGCTGCGAAACCTGCGCTTGAAGCGCTCTGCGCTGGATAAGCTGCGTTTGCCTATTGACGTAAAAGAAGGGTACTTGGGCCAGCTTACCCTCACTATTCCATGGTCCAACATAAAGGGAAAGTCCGTCCGGATGCTCATTGAGAATGTGTCGCTCTTAGCGGTACCACGCGATGCGTCTGTGCCGGTGGATGAGGCGGAGGAGGACGAGCGACAGCAGGCTCTTAAGCAACAGAAGCTCATTCAGTCTGAACTTCTGTATTCAGGTGCTTTGGAGAAGACTGAAGAAGATGCACAAAAGACAGAGTCATTCATGAGCTCACTCTTTACGCGCATTGTTGATAACGTGCAAGTGACGGTGCGAAACATTCATATACGATACGAAGATGCGCTCTCGTCGCCGGAGCACCCGTTTTCACTTGGTATCACACTCGCCGAACTGTCGGCTGTGTCTACTGATGGCAATTGGGAGCCCACGTTCGTGCACAACTCTGCGTCAGGGATCCACAAACTGGCGCGTCTGGACTCTCTAAGCATCTACTGGGATGCTGGCACCGAGTTCCTGACTACGATATCCTCGGAAGATCTCCAGCAGAAGTTGAATGAGCTGATTGCGTCGAAAGACCACGTGCCTGAGCACCAATATGTGCTGCAACCAGTGTCTGGCGTGGGCAAGTTTGTGATGCGGCGTCGGGCGACAAAGGAGCATGCAAAAATGGACGCACAGCTTGTTTTTGATCAGATTGGCTTGACGCTAAGTGACGAGCAATACAGTGATGCCCTGAGCATGCTGAACCTGTTCAGTTTTTATGCGCGGCAGGCGCAGTACCAGTCCTTCCGGCCCACAGCGGAGGAGCTTGAGACGAATCGGCCCCTCGCAATGTTCCGGTTTGCTGCGCGTGCGATTGTAAACGAAATGCATCAGCGCCGACGCGTGTGGACGTGGGAGTATATGCGGGAGCGCCGTGATCTTCGCCGCGAGTATGTTTTGCTCTTTAAAGAGAAGGAGCTTGCTGAACAACAGACGGCCGAGGGGCAACTGATCCCAACCACTGGCCGTCTACGAGAGTTGGAGAACAAGCTGGATCTGCGAGACATCCGATTCTTCCGCTCGATAGCGCGTCGGCAACTTCGGAAGGAGCGGCTGGAAGCGGCCCAAGACGCTGAAGCGCTGCATGCGCCACCGAAGCCGGCGTCGTCGTCGCGTGGATGGCTCGGATGGATGTGGGGCTCAGGCGCGAGCGATGCGAAGGATGCGTCGCCCGTTTTAAACAAGGCGCAGCGAAAGGAGCTGTTTGATGCGATTGAATGGGACGAGAAGACAGGCCAGTCGCTGCGTGCGCCATTTGAAGAATTGCCGCCTGACGTGGTCAACCTGCATGTGACGGCGAAGCTGAACCGCGGCTTGTTGGCGCTAAAAGATCACAGGGCTGGACAGCCGGTCATGTCGCTGATGTTTGACAATCTCCAGGGAGAAATGAGTCAGCGGCCACACAATTTTGACACGTCTGTGACGCTGGGCGCGCTGCGTGTAGAAGATGGGACGAATGACGAGAGTCAGTTCCGTGAGATTGTGCGTGTCAAAGACCGGGGAGACGATGATGACTCGTCGATGCCGCTGCTGTACATGCGCTTCGAGCACAATCCACTGGATGGACGTGCGGATAACGCGCTGCAATTACGCACGCGGTCGCTTGAGATTGTGTACCACGCGTCGTACTTGGAGTCAATCATGCACTTTTTCAAGCCGCCAGAGTCGGAGCTGGAGCTGATTGGCGCTCTGTTAGATGTGGCGAGCTCGACACTCGAGGGACTTCGGCGCGAGACACGGGCGGGGCTCGAGAATGCGCTTGAGAACCACAAGACGATCGATCTGGTGCTGGACATTCAGTCGCCCATTTGGGTGATCCCAGAAGACGTGACGACCCGCGATGGTCGGCTTCTGATGCTGGATGCAGGGCATCTCGCGATGCGATCGCTTCTGGCCGAGCCCCAGACCATGGACATGATCCGTGCGAAGCACTTCCGGCAGTACACGGAGGAAGACTTCCGGCAGCTAGAAGAGCTCATGTACGACCGCTACATCCTTAAACTCGACGATGTCCAGCTCGTGCTTGGCGATGGGTACGAAGCGTGCATGCACAGTTTGCAAATGCGAGATGAACGCGAACTTCATTTGCTCGAGCGCATCAACCTCTCATTTACACTGCACAACTCCATCTTGCCGCGCGCGCCGAACTTGACCAAGTTCAAGGTCACGGGCACGCTACCAAGTTTGCGTGTGCACTTCTCCGACAACAAATACCGCGCGCTTCTGCAGCTGATTCAAGTGGCCATTCCAAGCACAGAGTCGTCCTCGACGTCCAGGTCTGAAGCGACCGCATCCGTGTTTGTGCCGCAAGAGTCGGCGCGACTGCTGGGCGAGGTATCCGAAGCGGCGCCACCAGACATGCTTCGAGTGCCATCGGACGCAGCCCCGTCTGGACAGACTGCGACGCGTGCTGCGACTCAGGTCTTCAACCCTTTGCAGGCACGTCGTGAGCGCCTTGCTGAGCAGATGCGCGGCGATGCAGATCAGTTGCTTCTCACGGACGACGATTCTAGTGCGTCGAGTGACGACTCACGCTCAGAGCACGATGCCGAGACATATGAAGAGTCACAGATCACCGACTCCTCGGAGCTCTTGACCGCGCAGCAAAAGACGTTTGAGTTTGATCTGGTCGTGGACGAAGTGTCAGGCACGGTGAGCAAATCCGGGGCCACTACGAAAGAGGACCAACTGCTAGCGGAGGCCGTATTCCAGCACTTCCGTCTTGGAGTATATGTGACGAAGCACAAGCTGCAGGTCGATGTGCATCTTGGTTCGCTGGACTTGGTCGACTGCGTCGTGGAACAGGCGCCCATGTTCCGCCATATGATCACCTCGCGGCCGCTGGAGTCAACCACAGGCCGTGCAGAGAAGCCGGAAGCTGATGCTCATGATCTCATATTTGTACAATACACGCATGTCAGCCCGACGGCACCTGACTTCCACGAACGGTATGATGGCATCGAAAGCTCGTTGAACGTCAACCTTTCGACCATCAACTTGATGATTACGCGCGTGACAGTGCTCACAGTATATGACTGGATCTTGCAGACGTTTGTGAACGGCTTGGACGAGCAGAATGACGATAGCGATGAAGCAGACGACCCAACGAAAATGGACGACGACGATGTGTCGCTTGTCAAGACGCCGCAAACAGCGATCGGCTCGCCTGTTCCTGCGCGACGGCTCTCTCTGCCGCAATCGCAGCCGCGATCCAAGTCGCAGCCAGTCAAAGTGCCTGGCGACGTGGCTGTGGCGGGCGGGCCCGCCAAGGCTTCGCACTATGCGGCAGACGATACATCGTCGCCGGCATCGACATCCAAAACACGCATCCGCATCAAGCTGTCGTCCATCCTGCTGCGACTGAACGACGACGGTGCACTTCTTTCGACACTTACCTTCTCAACAGCCGATATCGCCCTTTTGCTGCGTGCGAATACAATGCGAGTCGCAGCTCGCGTCGGGTCGCTGTCTCTCCTTGATGAACGACAGCGGGAGCGGGCCGATCCATCGTTCGCCAAGCTCTTGTCGATCGAAGGCAACGAACTGGTAGACTTTGCGCTCGAGACCTTCTGTCCACACGATGCACAATACCCCGGCTACGACACGTCTATCTGGCTGCGGTGCAACACGCTGAAACTGATCTTTGTGCCAGAACCGTACGCGGATCTACTTGCATACTTTGCCAAGTTTGCGAAGATGAAGGCCGTGTACGATGCAGCCAAGGATGCCGCGTCGGCACAAGCATCGCAGCTACAGGCGAGTCATAGCCTCACACGGTACGATGTGCTGGTCAAGACACCGATCGTCGTGATGCCACATGACCTGCGCACGAACGACCAGATGACAGGTTACCTGGGCGAGCTGTATGCGCACAACACCTTTGCGGCGAAAGACGATACGACAGAGTCTGTGCTTCACGCGGGTCTGCGGCAGATCCGGCTGATGACATGCATGGAAACCGAGGAGTATGACGGCGTGCATGAGCTCACATTGCTCGAAGATGTTGACATTGCCTTCAAGATCACCGAGCGTGCGCCGATGGCGCGAGGTGCTGCGGCCCAAGCACCCACAGCACCAGCCAAGCCGTCGCAGGACACGCTGGAGCTCTCGGCGCAAATGACCGATATCAACGTGAAGCTGACGCAACGACAGTATATTCTGGCATTCGCCCTTGTGCGCAGCCTGTCGGCGCTGTCGATGCCCGACGACACAGACGTACTGCCGACGGACATTGTGCCCGAGGAAGATGCTGCTCGAGCCCTTGAGACGGTCGAAGCTCAGACGCCCGCGGAGGCAGGACCCCTCCGCAAGTTGGTGGGCCAGTTTTCGCTCAACAAGGTGCGGCTCGACCTGTATGACGAGACGGCCATCCACGTGGACTCGCTGGAACAGGCGAGCTTGTTCTGCTTTACGATCGAAGACACCGTGCTCAAGATGCACCAGCACCCAGAGACGGGCATGGAGGTTGAAGTGGATGTGCGCACGTTCTCTGTCACCGATACGCGCAAATCGCGCGATACACACTTCCGCGAAATCTTCCCAGCCATCTCGACCAAAGACATGCAGCAGTTTATGCTCAACTACACAGTGTCGCCGCCCCCAGAGTGCCATGCACTTGTCGTCGTCACCGTCGACAGTCCGAAGCTGATTTTCTCGTTAGATCCACTCTTTGCGCTCGTCGCGTTTGTGTCATCGGGACTTGACGATGAGCCAGAGAGCACCGACTCCAAGCCGAAAGCCGCTATGGCCGGCAGCACTGTGAAGAGTGTGCGGCGAGGCCTACCGGCCACGGCCGCGTCCATGCGTGCGACGCGGGCGCCACACGCGATTAACATGGACACCATGCCGCAGGCGCCATCGACATCGACCTCAACAGCCACCGCGAACACCACGGCAGCCGCTGCTTCATCGTCGGCGTCCGCAGCACCTGGGACGTCGTTCCGCGTAAATGTGGTGGAGCCGCGCATCATCTTGTTATCGTCACCGACACGCCCCGACTCGGAGGCCATTGTGCTCCAGATGCGCCAGGTCGTCTTGTCGCAGCAAACGATCCTGGCGCTCTCGCTGACGCAGCTGGGCATGTTTGTGTGGCGGATGAATTCGCCGAATGACCGGCAGCGCCTGCTGAGCAACCTCGATGTGTCGTTGTCGATGGACTCACGCATGACGCCATCGGGCAAGATTACCAGCGTCGAGATCGACATGGGTCGCCTATATGTGCGACTCACACGCTCGGACATTGAGTTGCTCGTGAGCGTCGTTAGCAATGCCATGGCCCTGTCCAAGCCCGATACGGACGTCGACAGCACCTCGTTGACCTCAACGAAAGCGGCCGCGGCCAAGCCGGCGCCCAAGCGGACGGAACCGGCTCGGAAAGGACCCACGCCGTCCGTACTGAACAAGCTGGCCGATGCCTTTGAGGACGACGGCCAAGTGCTGTTCTCGCGAGAGGAGCTCACAGTGCGAGGCGCAGGCCTGCAGTGCATTCTTATCAGCGAGCTGCACATGCTGCCGGTGCTGGATCTCGACGTGAGTCCATTCAAGCTCCTGCTGAACGACTGGTCCGCTGACATGCGCATGAGCACGGAGCTGGACTTGGGCTTGAACAACTTCAACCTCGCCACATCCAACTGGGAGCCGCTCGTGGAGCCGTGGACTGTGTCGCTTCGGTACGAGAGGAACCTCGCACCAGAAAGCAGCACGTTCACGATCTCGTCCGGGAAGCGGCTGGAAGTCAACATCGCGGCGCAGCTCATCGATACGACGACCAACATGTTCATGTATCTGGACCAAGACAACCGCCTGAAAGAAGAAGCCCGTCACATGGCTCCCTTCCGTATCCGCAACCGTACAGGCTATCGGCTGACGATCTGGTCCGAGACGCCGTACGGATCCACGACATCGTCGGCATCGTCGTCGTCCGGCACGGCACGCAATGCGCCCCATCACTTGGATGACGGTCACGACATGCCTTGGACATTCAGCGACTGGCGCACGATCCGCGAACAGACGACCGAGGCCACCTACAACCGCCTCGCCGTGCACGTGGACGACATGCCCTGGGAGCGTGTGCGGCACATTGCCGTCGACCGAGAGGGCGAATACGTCATGACGCTGCGACCCAAGCTGAACCGGGTCAGCCACCGCCTCCTGTGTGAGGTCAAGTTGGTGAACAACATCAAGGTCATCACATTCCAGTCCACGTTCCGCATCGACAACCGCGCGCTCATTCCCTTCGAGGTGGGCTTGCTTGACGAGCAAGGGCAGGTCACGTCATCCATCCTGCGCATCGAGCCGGAGACATACTCCGCGCTGCCGATCTGCGACGCGTACGACCGGCGCATCAAGGTGCGGCCGGATCCAGGCCTCGGCTACGCATGGTCGAACGAGTCCGTCGGCTGGCAAGATCTGCTTGCCACAGCGTCACATACGTTCGTCTGCCCGGCGCTCGATGAACGCGAGGCGCCCTTCCAGTTCCAGGCATTCGCGATCCATGACGCGCAAACCATGTCGCGTCGAAACTATCCGCGAGTGACACTCGCTATTCGCGCGCCCGTCGAGATTGAAAACGTCCTGCCGTACGACATCCACTACCGCCTGTTCGACAAGAACCTGAACCTGAACTGGTCGGGCTTCCTTCGCAGAGGCGGCGTCTCACCCGTGCATGTCGTGGCATTGCAGCACTTGCTCCTCCTGAGTGTCGAGCTGGAGGACTCCGTCTACTCGCCCAGTGAGTTTGCGATCATTGCGTCCGACAATCCAGACGACTTCCAGGTCGAGAGCACCCTCTCACTCGCGGACGAGTCGAACCTGAAGCTCGAGCTCCGCCTTCACTACCACACCTACCCCGACTCTGGCGGGGCCTTCAAGGTCCAGATTTATGCGCCATACATCTTCCTGAACTTGAGCCAGCTGCCCGTCACGATCAAGTCGCGTCCGTGGGCTGGCCACTCCAAGATAGTTGCCGGCCAAGACTTGCATGAAAAGGACTACGATGCGTCAGAGCACAGCAAGCCCTTCCTTCTCTCACGCCTGCGCGAGAGCAACAACCGCTTCATGCTTCGCACGACCGACTCCAGCTGGTCCAAGCCACTCTCGTTCGACGTGATCGGCTCAGAGGTCGGCGTCGCGATCCCCTCTGTAAATGGCGACCTCGAGCTGCAGCTCGGTCTCGACATCGAGGACGGTCTCGCCAAGTTCAAGCTCAGCAAGGTCGTTAAGCTCGCGCCACGCTACCTCATCCACAACCTGCTGCCGTTCGCCGTGCGCCTCGCCGAGTCCCAGGGCGGCGATCCGATCTTGATCGACGCCGGTGATCGTGTACCGCTCCATTGGCTGCACGTGGCATCCAATAAGCATGCCACCATTGCCTACCATGACGCGGCATCCGAATGGACAGCGCCCTTCAGCATCGACAACATCGGCTTCGTGTACCTGCGTCTAATCCAGCACAACGAGCCACAGCAACTCGTCCAAGTGGATGTGCAGGTCCATGGTCCGACGGTGTTTGTGCGCTTGATGCCCAGCTCCGGTGCGTGGCCATTCCTCTTGCGCAACGAGACGCAACACACGGTCGTGTTCATGCAGACCGCCTCGCCAACAGAGTCGCAACGCAGCACACGCGATACTAATCCCAAACGGTACGTACTCAAGCCTCGCAGCAAGATGAAGTATGCTTGGGACTACCCGGCCGATCCCGACAAGTACATCCGCCTCCAGATCAATGGCAGCGAGCGCGTCATCAACATCCTGGAGATCGGCTCGCTTCTCCCGTTCAAGTTTGCGGCTCGCGACAACCTGTCCGCGGGCGTCGTCTCTCTCGATGTGCGCGCTGACGAAACGACCCAGACTCTTGTCATCTCCGACTACACCGAGTCCAAGAGCAACTTTAAACTGCTGCGCGATGCCGGTGCTGCCCCCGGTGTCGGCACCGTCGCCGCTGCGAATGCCGGCCACGGCATCCCTGGCGGCGACATTCGCTTCAAGGCCGTCGACATCGATACATCCATTCTCTTCGCCTTCAACATCGAGCTCACCGGCTTGGGCATATCGCTGATCTCGAGCAAGGTGCGCGAAATTGCCTACATGACCTTCCGTGGTCTTGAGCTGAGCTACTCAGAGTCCCAGGTGACGACCGCCGTCAACGTCATCTGCAAGTGGATTCAGATCGATAATCAGACACTCCACGGCATCTTCCCAATTGTACTGTATCCAACTGTCGTGCCGAAAGACGGCAAAGAACTCGACGTGCACCCAACGCTCCAGGCGTCGGTGATCCGTAAGAAGGACGAGTCTCACGGTGTCCAGCACATCAAATATGCCTCCGTGCTGCTCCAAGAGCTCACGACCGAGATCGACGAAGACTTCCTCTTTGCCGTATATGACTTTGTGCGTGCGAGTAGCGTGCGTGCCGAGAAGGAGTTTGATGAGACGGTGTACATTGAGTATCCCGACACGATCCCCGAGCCCCCCACGCAGGCCACCAGCAGCCAGCAGGTGTACATTGAGATCCTTCACCTGCAACCAATTGCACTCAATCTCTCTTTCATGTCGACAGATCACGACGAGGCAGACGAGACGGAGAGCTCTCGCACTCTCTTCTTCTACATCTTCAACATGCTTACGATGGTGCTGGGCAACGTCAACGAAGCCCCCGTGAGACTGAACGCTCTTGTGATCGAAAATGTCCGTTTATCCAAAGACGTCCTGCTCAATCGTGTCGCGTACCACTACGGCCAAGGTGTCTTGTTCCAAGTGCACCGCATCCTTGGATCGGCCGACTTTCTTGGCAACCCGGTCGGTCTGTTCAACAACGTTAGTTCCGGTGTCGCCGACATGTTCTACGAGCCGTACTATGGTCTGATCATGCACGGCAATCGAGAGCTCGGCTTCGGCATCGCCCGCGGCGCTAGCAATTTCGTCAAGAAGACCGTCTTTGGCGTCTCAGACAGTGTCTCGAAGCTCACAGGCTCCATCAGCAAGGGCTTAGCTGCCGTCACGATGGACCGCGACTTCCAGTCCCGCTGGCGTGCTAAGCGCTTCCGCAACAAGCCGAAGCATGCTTTCTATGGCATCGCCACCGGCGCCAACTCGTTTCTGACGAGTGTCGCCAGTGGCATCGAAGGCCTTGCCCTCCGCCCACTCGAAGGCGCGGAAGATGGCGGCGCGTCTGGCTTTATGCAGGGCCTCGGGCGTGGTCTGGTCGGCGCCCTGACAAAGCCTGCCGCCGGTGCCTTTGACATGGCCAGCAGCATCACCGAGGGCCTGCGCAACACGACGCTCGTATTTGAGCAAAACAGCATCGATCGGGTACGACTCCCCCGTTTCATCGCTAGTGACCACGTGGTGCGTCCATTTTCAGAACGCGAGGCTCTCGGTCAGATGTGGCTGCAGACCATGGATGCCGGCCGCCTCGTGCGTGATGAATACGTCGCCCACATCAATACTCCTGGTCCTCATGGCGGTGCGACCATCATGCTCACGGAGACACGCATCCTGTACGTGCGCACGGCACATCTAAAGGCACTCTGGGAAGTCGTGTGGTCCGATCTGAGCACAATCTCGCTCGAAAGCAATGGCATTTCGCTCGTACTCCGCGGTGGGGTTCTCGGCCCCTATCTCACCATTCCGGAAGAAAGCACACGTCTGTGGCTATTCCGTCAGATCTCAGGCGTCGTGCAGAAATACAACGCCGCTCATGCTTAGATGACCGACACCCGTGCATTCTGTCATGCTCGTCTCCCATACTTCCTGTACTCTTTGTATTTGCTTCCTGCGTCACGCGCAATGCCTGGGCGACTCTCCTCCGCTTTCGGTCACTCGCGCAACAACGGCAGTCGCCATACCTCCACATTCGCTCGTCTCACCCCACCGACACCCATGTCTCGGCTCATGCACAGTATCACGTGATTTACACGTAAGCGGCGAGATATGGATCAATCGTATCGCGGGAAACGAACGCTGCGAGAGGGGCGCTCGTTTGAGGAACCTGTTCTGCAGTACACGAGGAACACGTCCCTGGGAGCCATTCATCTACGGGTGGGTGTTGTAGAAACGCGCGTGAAACGAACGGCCTTTCTACCCCTCCCCACGCGC
>ERZ501053.35-NODE-35-length-33357-cov-50.341451_pt1 | contig 33357 bp, 23 predicted proteins | sample MGYA00510862_ERZ501053 | MGnify/ENA primary metagenome ERZ501053 (study PRJEB25958, sample SAMN03398521) | human skin metagenome | study: EMG produced TPA metagenomics assembly of the Human Skin Microbiome Metagenome (human skin metagenome) data set. | reverse complement strand
GGATTTAAATGCACCATTAGGTCGTCCTGATATGGATATGTGTCAGGCTCCTTATTTGAGAACCCCACCACCCCAATCTAATCGGACTGGAAAGTTGAAAGAGATACGATGCACGCAGAGCGAGCGCCCAATTCGTATGGCTGGCAAGCATCAATCATTCTTCGAAAGTCTTCCGCCAGCGGCACCTGTATTTCAATCAAATATTGAATCCTCACGTATTTTTTTCGGCACACCCACGAGCGCTGAGCGCCGAGCTACGCATGACCTTAACAAGAATGGTTTTTGTGAACAAGACACTCCGAGTATTAACCACAATATAGATTCGCCAGGACTGGCACGCGCAAGCTCTCCTCTCGGAGAACTCTATGATCGTCGAAACTTGATGAGACATGTGCTTGGTGATGTTTCCAATGTGAGTCCAACAACAAATCTTGACGTCCTGAAGACTTCCTCGCCTCCTGTTCAAAAAGCTCGATCAACACCGCTTCGTGCTTCTACAAATCTTTCATCTATGCCTGTTCGGGCTAATTTGACACCAGTGCAGTCAGCTTTAAACGACTGGGCCACCGCTAGATTTGAGCGGTCAATTTCCAAACCCTCATCCCCTGTCAAAGCAGAATCGCATTCATCGCCTGGCAAATTTTCGAAATGTTCTTCCATTCTTTTTTCTTCTTCTGGGAACGATATCTTTTCTTCTCCTTCATATAAAGGGTCTAACCAAGCATGCAAGCCTTCTAACGTGACACCGTTTTACTTGGATCAGAATAAATCGCCAGCGCGCAGTCGTCTGTCTTCAGATAAACGTTATAACGAGCGCCATCTTGCTACCTCCCCACATCCACCGCCAAGGCGCGTACCTGGTTTTGTTCCAGCCTCAATTTCTCCAGCGAAACGTGTTAAGATAAATCCTCCTACCATACCTCTTGGCAGAGCTTCCATTGATCACATGCGCTCCTCGGAAAGCAGGCTAAATAATGGAAGTGGTTTGCGAGAAAAGCCCCCCGAAACTACGAAGCCCGATCTCAAAACGAGTCAGCAAAATTTGAGACCTTCCCCTAATCGACTTACACGGCTCATCCGCCCAGTCAACTACGTCAACCATGCACCGGCTACACGTGTGTGGGATAGCCCTGAAAAGAAGCATTCAGGCTTGCGTACCTCATGTGCCGAAACAGTGAAACCTCCAAATGCCGAAAATGTTGAAGCAGTTGCCCAAACATCCGTCCCAATACATCAACTTCCTAAGGGCAAGATACTGCGATCGACCAGCCGGCGAACTATGGCCGGCACAACCACAAAAGTGGATAACACCTGGGCAGCTTCCAATACCCAAAACCCTAGTCAAATCGAACACTCAAGCTTATCTCAGAGGCCAAGACGTGTACTGAAGCCAGTACACCCATCTCTATCGTCAATGGAATTAGCTAGATTGACGTCCAGGCATACCAAACAAAACGAATCTCATACTGTACAAATCGAAACACGTCCACTACGGATTCCAGGACAACGACCAGCCAGCCCGTCACAGCGGTTTGTGATAGGATGCGGACAACGAGCACGCGAGCAATTTCGCCCCAACATTCCTGAAACAAATGAGTATGGTCAACCGATATCACATGCGTTAGGAGCTGGTGATGATGGCGAATACTCAACTCCACCTGGCAAAAATGTCCGCTGGGACAAGCGGCTGATAGTTAGCCCAACTCTTGAAAAAGGTGCTGCGAACAAAAAGCCGATAGCGAGTTGCCTGACTCCGACGCCATTTGCATTAGATGCATTTGGAAATGTTGCATGCCCGCCTATGAAGAGGATGCCCAAACGGAGTGTCGTTGTTCAACAATTCATATACGATGATGACGATGATGATGAATCCAATGTAAATGTTTAAATAGCATAAACCCGCGAGATGAAGATATGTCTATTTATGTATTTGATGTTGCATCGCGAGAAGTTCCAACCATTCCCAAAAGAGAGTCAATCACGCCGTGAACGTCGCCAACATGCCAATCGGCTCTTGTCCGCTTTGAATTGGGGCCAACAGTGCAAGTGAAAATTTGGTCGCGCTTGAGTTTGAGGCTCAGTGAAGTGGCATTAACATATGAAGACCGACTCAGAGGTGCAGGAGGCATGATCATCATGGTGTTCATACCACCGGTAGGTGATGAAGGCTCTTTCTCGGAGGTGTCATTTGCAAGGTTGGACAGAAATCTGAACATGTCCTCATCCGTTTTGTCGTCACCCGCACAGAAAACAAAGTCTGTGTCAGGGTTTGAATACAAAATCCGGTGGACTATTTCGCCTTTGTTGATTGCGAGTGGACGGACTTCCACATTCTTCTTGCCAACCACAACTTCAACCTGCAAATCATTTTGAGAGAGTATATTGTCCAACAAAGACTGGCATTCTTTAGCTTGAAAAGAGCCGAAGTCTGGATCTGCATTTCGGTAGTGCCAAACGATGCTGCTTTTTTTCTCTTCGATATTACTGCCAAGAGTCCGATCAGTGAAGTAGCGGAACACATTTAAAACATCTCCCTTCCAAGACATGTCAAGCTCCGCTGACAGGTTCTGCCACGTGCTGCCAATACCGTGCTCTTTGAAATAGCTTCCATGCTCAGCGGACAAACCCAACGCTGGAAACTGACTGAAATGTTTAGACAAAAAGGCTTCGTCACGTCCAGAAATAATGTACACGATATTCCGGGTATCGTTTGTCAAAGCATGCATTGCATCTAACAGACGCTGTGACGGAACAGCGGCTGCAGGATCCTTGACAATAGGAGTCAACGTGCCATCATAATCCAGCAAGAACAAACGTTTTCGAGCACTTCTAAAATGTTGGACCAAGAGGTTTGTATCCAAAATGGGGGTCGAATGTGCCGAATAACGATGCCGTAATCGAATCAGCATCTGCTGAACGAGGGATAATGCCCATGTGCGTGATGTTTGCGAAACCACTTGATCATGACACTGGATGTTTCGTTCAAAGCGCTCCTGATCACTTATACATAAACTGTGATGAATGGCGGCAGCTACACCGCCAATATCCCAGGGATTGATGTGGATGGCGGCAGGAAGATGTCCTGCGGTGCCTGTAAACTCACTTAAAATCAGTGGACTGTGTCGGTGTTCTTTTTGGCAAACCACATACTCCATAGACATCGTATTCATACCATCACGGACCGATGTAACAAGCGCGAGATCAGCAACCGAAAGCAAAGCATAGTATTCCTCCCGCTCGATAACTTGGTGGTAATGTTGCACAGGTGTAAAACTGAGCGACCCAAAGTCACCATTGATTTGACTGACGAGCTCTGATACTTGACGCTCGAGTTTCAAGGAGCTATGCATCGCAGGAATTGTAATTTGGATTAACACCACATTCTCTCTCCATTGAGGGTAATGCAATAAAAGATCATAAAAAGCAAGCAACTTTTGAATTACCCCCCGTACCACGTCCAATTTGTCACAGCCCACGATGATACGTTTGTCTTTGTACAAATTTCTTAGTTGATGCATGCGTAGCCCAATTCCAGGTGCGGTGGCTTCATAGCGAACACGCTCAACATCAATGCCGATGATGTTGTGCGACACCTTTGTCACACGTCCATTAGATAACTCGACACAACGGCCCTGGACTTCCAGGCCACAAATCCTAACACAGCACGATAAGAAGTGTCGAGCGTAGGACTGATTCTGGAAACAGATCAAATCTGCACCCAACATACCCTCTAAAATATGATTACGCTGAGGCAGACATCGAAATAGTTCGCTGCTTGGGAAGGAAGAGTGCACAAAAAGCCCAATATGTGCATCTGGAACCATACGACGTACAAGCAAGGGTACAAGCAAAAGATGGTAATCATGCACCCAAATAATGTCACCGGGTTTGTGCTCTGCCACAACACGCTCAGCGAACATTTGATTTACTTTGACATACGAAAGCCAACTGTATTGATCCCACATACTTCGGTCTTCGTCGTCCCGCCACATCATGTAATGGAAGAGTGGCCATAAAGCTTATGTCAGTTAAATGAATATGAACTTACTCGCTTTGCAGTACGCCTCATAATGCGAGTGAGCCGCTCGGTGGTCCAACCAGATAGGAACATACTTGATACCTGCCTCGTGTTCGCTGATATCTTTCAAAGCAGATGGACGCATTTCTAGACCACCATCATGAAATTTCCAATTATTGCGATCTTCTAGTGATGCCAGCACTTGTTCGATCTCAGCGCGTTCAGTGGGTGTTGTCTCGTACATTTCTGTACGAGTGTCCATTTCATACTGGTACGTATCATGAAAATGTATCGGTGCACCGATATATGTTTGCTTGTAACTAGAACACAAGCTGTATATACCACTGTTGAGAGCTGAATGACCTCGAGTAAGCCCCAAAACCCAAGGAGGACGAGATGTCTGTTCTGGTTCCGGCTCCAGAGATGCAGGACTAGATTGTTCACTAATTCCTGTGCAGCGCGGTACCCAAATAGGCATATCTTGTTCGAAGCTAGACGAACTCGCACCACGATTCTGGGAACTTACGGAAGAAAAGCGGTCATCCTCCGACACATCGTCATCCACAAAGTCAGTGAGCATCCAAGCACGTCGGCCTGCAATTCTGCGCGATCTTTCCTGATTTTCCCATAGTTTAGTCTCCATATCAGCGTTGTCCAAGAAAGGATTCCGCATTGCTGCTAGACCAGGATTGCTTGATCGGCGCTGTCGATCAGAAACAAAGCTATTCGAGCGAGTTTTTCTTACCTGCTCGATTTGTTGTATTTGCAGAGAATTCTGCATTTCCATAGCTGCATTTTCCAATCGTTCCTGCTCTTCACGCTCAGCCCTTCGAGCTCTTGCCGCGGCTGCCAATTTTGCTACAAGATCTGTAGCAGCATCGGCCTCCGCTTTCCGCTTTAAATATTCGCGCTTTTGAACTGATGTAAAAGTGAATGGAAGCGAGTAAACTACCTGGATGATCCGACCACTCAACGGTTGCGTTGGTCGAGCGATCTCCAAGTCGTGCTGCAGACGAAGTACACTTTCTTGAAGATCACACAAAGAGGAAAATTGGAGTAAATCGTTAGCAGAGCTCATGGTAGGCTCAGCAGAAGCTTCCGTTCCATCTGGAATGTGCACGGAGTCGATGCTTGGGCGAGTATCATCACGAGACACAGCACCATCAAGCATGATTGTCGCCCCCCCACAATGCTGTAAATTTATTTTTTATATAGACGACTCAGCTTTGTCCACAACGGACCGGTAGCTAATTTGAACAGGCTGACTAAACTATACATTGGTTGAGAAAGAGGGTTCAAACACAGGTAGTGGGTGTGCCTCCGTGTTGAAGACCCAATCATGGAATGCAAGTTGGTTACGCCGGGCAAAAAGCAAATATAGGTACTTGAGAGTCTCGGAAAGCCAAAAGCTGAAGGTTGTGAGTAATGCCGAGTGGACACATACGTCTCCATGCGATCAATCTGTTTATGATCAACATTGTCAACATCATCGATCCCTGCATAACCCCCGTCACCATTGTCAACTTGACACCATCGTTGAAAGCTTTGAAAGATTTGCCAACCCCATTCGCGATATATACGGTCGCCGGTAAGTTGAAACGCAATATATAAAGACTCGACGGTCTCGGGCCGTAGAATATTACGCGAGTCAATCGTAGGAGCCATACCGGGATTGCGTTGTCTGTCAGTTTTCATACGTCAGTTTTCTGCTGGTAGCAGAGGTACAAGTATGTGTAATAACTCACCGCTTGATGTTCCACGGTCTTCCGCTCGCAGCAGTGGAATGATCCGCTTTGAAAAATACAATTTCAGCACCAAGTCCTGTTGCTGATTCAGTATACGTATTCATGCATGAACGGATGAGTTCATGGCCAACACGCCAGTCTTCATACGCAGCTTCCGTGGGACTGTATGACTCTTTCGGAGGATAGAGTGTACCGTTTTCGAATTCTGTTGCACTCAATAACATGGTACCGCCTAAGAAACAGACAAGATGGTCTTGCTTGGTGCGGGCGGCCCAACTTGGACTCATTCCTGATAATTTGTTTGGATAAATTTCTAACGTATGCACCAGGGGAGGAGATACCCCGGGGTTGCTCATAAGCATTTTTGATTTTATATCATCGAATGCAAACTCGTACATGTCTCGAAACACCTGTTCTGTACGATTTGTCAGAAGATACTGCTTCACCAAGTACTCGTAGTACGAATCGCCGCGTGATCCTAAGCGAAATTCCGACAAGTAAAACCTGCCACGGACTGGATCCAAGAAGATTGGCAAAATTCCGAGACCTGAAGCCTCTGTAGCCCTGCGGGCGACTCTCATCGGCCTTTCTGCAATCTCCCAATAAGTGTAATTGCGTGTCCGCTGAGCGAGGTACTTGAACTCAAGTTGAACGGTGGTAGCTTCGGCGAGGCTACTAGAATTACCATTATCAGTGTCGAAAAATGATTCACCAGTGAGTAAGTTGATTTCACGCTTGGGTATACCGGTTGGTGTATCAAAGGCGGGTAGAAGACGATCAGCGAGCTCTTTGGCACGACGGAGGAAGAGTTCTGAATCTTGCAAAGACGGAGAAAGCATGTTGCCTGGTGGATCCAAAATAAGTGATGAAGCAGAAAGTAAACCTCCCATAATACGGATTGTAGTTTCGAATACATTAAGTCGACCATCGATGTCCCAGCTAAGCACATCACGAATCCAGTTGCGTGCCTCAATGTACTGATCATTCAATCCCATAATAATTAACGAGTCGAGCGCATCGACGATTGTATATCCAATTGGGCTATCATCTCGCAAAAGAAGATTGGATCCAGACTTGGACAAGGGATGATATTCGTCTTTTCCCCATGCATTTCGTTGATAAGCTGACCACGATTTTTCGAAAGCTTCAGTAACAGCATTTAGCTTTTCGGAATCGGCTTCTTGGACAGGATGCGTTGGGAAATTCCGACTGGGCGGTAGTTCAAAAGGCACAGTGAGTAGACGATATCTGTGTGAAATAGGACTAGGTATATCAACAGGGACGTGCGGGTGCAGTAAAAGAAATGAAACCCATAATTCGCGAAGGAGGACAATCAAAAATCCTGCCACTACTACAGCAGAAGAAACAATGCAAAGCGACCAGCCCCTTGTTTGAGGTCGACGGGCCGGCAGTTGGGAGGTCGTCTTATGTTTTCGTCCCATGCAGACCAGTAGTCCAAAGAAAGCTGTATGGTGCTTGGGATGCAACAAGTGTGGTGGGCTTCATTAGTTGGCTTACTAAGGACTTCAAACGCCTTGATCGAGGCGCTAAGCCCGCAAACGTCATTAGACAAACGGATGCTTGGCATCTTACACTAGATAATTACATACACGCCCACGCGCGCCTGTCGATGCTTTCGGTACGTTGAAGATACTCACATTACCAGGCACTCTTTCTGGTCAATTCCAGTGGAAATGCGCTTATATCAAGACTATTCAGGGATGATTTGAGAGCAGGCGTGGTCGATTTATTTCGAGTGTATGTGGTCCAGAATCCTGAACTGCGCACGCCTATCATGACTATTGGTGGCACGACATTCCTCTGGGTGCGACATTTGGACTTGTGCATTGTGGCAGCCGTTATGTCTAATACAAATCCAACAATGGTCTATGAGTTTTTGTTTTGTTTCATCTCCGTGTGTAATTCTTACATTGGGGAATTGAATGAAGAGAATGTCAAGAAAAATTTTATTTTTATATATGAAGTTTTGGATGAAATGATGGATTTTGGTTTCCCCCAAAACAGTGACATAAATGCACTTAAGATGTACGTTGTGAGCGAGAGCTTGCATGGTATGGTGCCGACGCGTCAAAATGTCGGGCGACCCACCATGGATTTACCCTCGGAAATTGGTTGGCGCCAACCTGATATCAAATACCGGAAGAACCAGTGCTTTGTGGACGTACTAGAAATGATACATCTTACAATAAGTTCCCAAGGAACTGTTGTTAGAGCCGATGTTGACGGTGTTATCAAAATGCGTGCTCTTCTTTCGGGTATGCCTGAGTGTATTATGAGCCTGAACAGTAACGTGGCACCAAAAAGTAGTATACACAACATCCCATTGTCCGTGCAGCTCTCGGATTGTGTCTTCCATCCTTGTATTCAATTTGCAAGTTCGAATGGGGACCCATGCCTTCGTTTCATCCCACCGGATGGTGAGTTTGAGTTATTGCGCTACCGTGCCAAGAAAAATGTACGTTTACCCTTACGCATTTATGCGGTTTTTGAGAGAAAGAATGCAAGTACTGTGCAATACCAAGTCGTTCTTCGCACGAATTTGGACCAACAAATGAAGGTATCAACAGTCATTGTGCGCATTCCGACGCCTCATCATGCCACGAGCGTGACGTGCAATGTACGAATGGGCAAAGCCAAATGGGACTCGAATGAGCATTTAATAATATGGCGCATACCGAAGGTGCAAGGTATGACGGAGTCAGTGTTCTTGGCGGATGTATTTTGGAAGTTTCAAGCTGGAATGCAGTGGCAGAAACCGCCCATTCAAGTGGACTTTGAAGTGCCGTCATTAACGGCCTCTGGTTTGGCAGTGCGGTACTTACAAATCACTGAACGCAGTAACTACAGTGCAGTCAAATGGGTCCGCTATGAAACACAAGCTCGTAATTCTTTTCTCGTATATGTTTAAAGATTGTGGCTCGCGAGTGGCCATTCAAGAAATCGGGCTTCTCCAAAACGCAGCAAAGAGGTCGTGCCATGGTCGACGATTGCCACTACTACACTCCGGCGTCCAGCCTTGAGGGGTATGTAAACATTTGTCAGTTCACGTTGATGTCCTTGAATTGAAATACCCAATTTTTCTGCACAATTATGCAGTATGCCTTGGAACCACGCAAGACGCGCCAAGACAAACCGAAACTTGACAGAACTGTGCGGCTCTTTATTACGAACACGCGGAACTCGTTGCTTTCCGTAAGCTCGACGATTTTGTGCGCGAATTTGCTCGAGCTCCTTATCATCATGTATTAAATCTCCGTGGCACGAGAGTGGCACATGCGAGAAGAGAGTGTCGAAATCATGCACAGTCAGCATCGGATGCTTATGCGTTTCAAGCACACAGATGCGGAACTCCGGAGGTGGTGGATGTGTTCGTTTAAAATGTGTGGCTGGACGCCAGGCGTAATAGAAAGGCTTGAGTGACCCATTATCAAGAACGTTTTGGGGATTCAATGACGACGCACAGGAGTTGAACCCTGATGTACTCACGATCTGCAATTTTTCAAAGATCGTGCCTAGTACGTTAATCAATTCAACAAATACCGGATAAAACAACTCACCATACGAGTCATTCGCTGAGATACCCAACAAGCCTCGAGGCTTGCCACAAATCGAACGAAGACACCATCGGATAGCCTGAATAAGACACTTCGCAAAACTAGATAACGCCTTACGCCAACCGAACAAGATCTGCATTAAAATCCGTTTGTGTTCCAGGGAAGCTGATGTAGACGCACGAAGACGATCGACCTCCGATGCACGTTGTACAATGTATCCAAGGCGTTTGAGATAGGCATAGATCTTGGAGTGAGCCCCGTTTGAAACATACCTGATATCGCGCTAGGTTCGATGAATCTGTTCCTAACAAGTGAGAATACGCCTGTGAAACAGAGATGGGTATACAAGTAGAGAAAGAGTCGGGAGATGGGATGCAACCTGGTGTTTGAGTCCACCGACAGTCTAAAGCGCCACGCTCAATAAGGTATACAGCTTCCTCAGGAAAAAGCTCCAGAAATGTCATAGATTGACCGTTCTCAAGTTTTCTTCGCTCAGATAGACCGACATGGACACATGATTGACCTCGCTGTACATGTACGAAAGCACGCTGGAATTGGGGATCCCAGGTCGCAGCAGACAGTGTTTTGCTAGATGTTAGCAATATATGCTTACCTAGAGTGCGCTCTAGGGAGCGAAATCGTTGTGAAGAGTGCATTTCGGCTTTCGTCCAGAGCTTTAACTTGACCGCCAAATCCTGTGGGCTCGAAATCTTTCTCACCACGCTTAGGAATAGATGGTGCAGGTGCATCCACAGAAGCGCTTCCTGCAGATAAATGCTTCTTAGAAAGAGCTGAAAGAACACGATAATCTGGCATGTCTTCTTCTTCATCAGAATCGCCCGGCCGAGGCTCAGGCCTCGCTACTTTTTCGTCTTCGTCCATGGTCGTTTGCTGAGGATCCGATTTTCCACAAGCCAACGCAGATATTGCTCAATGCTGACTAACACGAATCGGTGCAAATTGTGGAACCTCTCTTGGGACGTTTAGACCAGCGATCCCGTGCCGTAGAATCCAGGAATGACGTTTTCGTATGCGCCATGGGACGTTCTCATGGATATGAATGAATCTCTTCCGGAAAGACCAGGTCCTCGCGGAAAGACTTTTGATGGTCCTTGGCTTCAACAACAGGTCGTTCTATCTTTCGCAATCGGTTTTGTCGCCATATTGGTCTTTGGGATTTGGAAACGACACTATCCCTCAGTGTATCTTGCTCGTCACCACATCCAAGGTTCAGCTTTGCCCTATGATCGTATGCGAAACAGCATGTTTGGCTGGATTTTACCAGTTCTATTATACTCAGATCACAGTGTTGCGCACACAATTGGGCTGGATGCTGTGACAGCTCTTCTCTTTTTGAAGATGGGCTTTACATACTTCACCCTTACCAGCCTCTGGGCGATTTTTGTGCTTATGCCAGTTCACTATTACTCGAACGGATGGATTGATGGGGTGAAACCTGGAGAATCACTTGGTGATACTGTTGACATATTGCGTCATCTGAGAAAGCCTAAAGAGCCATTACCCATATTGGCACCACCTACCATTGTCACCCGTGATACTCTGTACGAAAATACACAGTTGGTAAGCACATTTGTGTATTCTATAATCGCTATGCTGATATTGTGGCGTACTTATAAAGTTTTCATCTCATTCCGCCAAGGATACTATTCTTCATCACGGCGAACAGAGATGTCTCGTACTGTACAGGTTCACAAGCTTCCTGAGCATCTGTCTGACATGGAAGCTCTGATGTCGTATTTTTGCCACCTCCGGCTGGATGTTGAGCGTGTGACAGTCCTCAAATGTACTCAGGCACTTGACAAGTTGCTGGAAGAACGCGCCAAAAAATTGTTCCGACTCGAGCGATTGTGGTATAATTGGATTGGACATGATGTTTCTGTAAGAAACTTTGACCCGAAAACTATCGAGGAGCAGACCTTGGCAATGCTGGAACCGCCGAGTCCTGGAGACGCTCCTATTGTTGGATCGCATGTCCAAACAACTCTTCGTCGACCGAGAACTTTTGTTTCACAGCTCCAGTGTATGGGAAAATGCGTGGATGCAATCGACCAGGCCTCCTACGAGTTCGCTTCATTGGATATGGCAGTCCGTCACCTTAAAGAGTCGGACTTTCCTCATGGGCACACTGCTTTTGTGACGTTTCGGAACATCTGGAGTGCACAGATTGCGAGTCAAGTCGTATATCATCCCACGCCTGGATGTATGTTGACTGAACCTGCAATGGAGCCGCGTGATCTTATTTGGGAGCATCAAGAGACAGCTGTATGGGACCGAAGGATCAGACAGTGGATCATGAGAGTAATGATGGCTATCGTCCTTACATTCACGCTTTCACTGGACTTGATGCTAGCCACATTGGTAAACATGAATGGTATAAAGACATATCTTCCTTGGCTCGGAGATCTTCTTGATGAAAATGCTCGACTCCGTGCCTTTGTACAGAACTCTCTCCCAACATTGTTGCTAATTTCCATTAACGCACTTGTGCCAATCGCTATGGTATATTCATCATGGTTCCAACGGGCCCGCGCACACTCTCATATTGAGCACAATGTTCTAAACATGTACTATCTTTACTTGCTGTTTTCAGTTGTATTTGTCTTTCTTTTTACAAGTGCACGGGATATGCTTAAAGAATTGTCGGAAAGTCCTATGCATATGATTGATAAACTGGCTCAGTCTTTACCTGTCGCGCGCAACTTTTCGCTCTCATATGTTATATTTCAAGGACTTGCAATCCAGCCATTCCAGCTTGTTTTGCTGCCAAACATTTTCATTCGTCAAGTTCAGCGCTTATGTACTGTTTGTACACCTCGACGACGTGCAGCAATGCTTCAGGCACCAACAATCAATATTGGGACGTTGTATCCCCAAGCACTTTTGGTATTTACATTAAGCGTGCTTTATGGGATTGTGAGTCCGCTTATCACAATCTTTGGTGCATTGTATTTTGGTGTTGCTTACGTTGTTGTCAAATACCAGCTCTTAAATGTTGTGGACAAACCCTATGACTCGCATGGACATGCATGGCCTCTTGCAGTTAGGCGATGCATTTGGGCTCTTGTTCTCTTCCAGGCTTTCCAGCTCTCTCTCTTCTCTGTGCGCAAGCAAGTATTCAACAGTTTGGTGATTGTGCCACTTGTTTGTTATACAATATGGTTTGCGGGAAATGTTGGAAAAACGTTTCTCCCTCATACATCGTTTGTCAATCTCTATGATGTTTATTCTGCCGAGGATGAGCTGCAGGAGCAACGTCAAAGATATCGAAATCGGACATGTGACAATATACCCATTGCACAAGAGGAACAGTGGCCGACTGAATACCGTCAAGAGCTCCCTGAACTTCGTAGTGTAAGTCACGACGCGTATGAGCAACCTGCATTAGCCGGACCACTTCCAACGCTTTGGCTACCTCATTCGCGACCGAACGATCAAGTATTAGTGTAATTTAGATTTTGCAGCATAATTAGATGTGTATGAGTGACATTTAATGTAGACCCGGGCGCGCACTATTTATCCCAATCGTACAGCATTAGCACCGCTAGCATACTTGAATTTGCTCGAGGTAGATCGATCTGAGTTTTCAGCTGAGGTAGATGCGCGCTGGCCATCTTGCCCCTTTAGCTGTTTTTGTTTGTGTGCCTCCGCACCTGGTTTAACATATTTCTCAAACAGTTTGCGACGCTCTTTGTCAAGCCCTGCATTCTTTGCCTTGATTTTTTCTGTGCGGCGTTCGCTCTTGCCGCCACCACCGGCAGTGAGTTCGACATTGATTTGTCGACCTCGAAACATAGTATGATGGAATCGCAATGCTTTCTGTAATGAGTTGGCATTTGTAAACTCAACAAACGCACAACCTCTTGAAACAGGTGCCGATGGATCCCTGGCTTTCCCTTTCGCAATGGATTTTTTTTTCGAATTTGACAGCTTTTCATGCAAGGCAGGATCTGCTTTTTTGGTGAGCAAGCGGACTTTGGGTTTTTCGCCACAAGTTTCTTCCATATGTTTCGCTAATTCATCGGCTGCGACATCATATGACATGTTGCCCACAAATACGATGTACTTTAGATTCGAATCACTGGATTCTTGAGAGGAAAGTGGTGTGGTATGCGCAGCACCATGCTCGTCAAATGTTGTTTTGGTTGCAAATTGTTTCCTTTTCCTTTTCTTTGAGGAAGGCACAACAGATTGATTTGCCTCGGTGGTCTGAAGCTTATTGCATTCGTCGCTGAGGGATTCAGAAAACGCACTTGGTTGTTCCTCACGCTCAGGAAATACGGTATCAACCATATTCTGTCTTTGATCCTGCTTCACTTACTATTAAAACAACGTCAGGGTCTGACAGTTACTGGTTCTTTCTATGGCCTTACCAACTGTGTTGAGAGTCAGGCAAAATTTATAGGAATTGTAGAAAAATTCAGATGGATTGTGGAGATTGATAGTTCACCTGCATGACGACTCTTGTGTTATGATAAGCCTAAAAGCATTGTCATAACACTCGTCTCACCAGACTCGGCATTGTTGCAGCATGAGCCTTACTTGATTCAACCGATTTCGTTCAGAATCGAAATTAAGCTCTTCATTTGCGGGAGTGATCCGATCTAAGGCTAATGCGAAGACCATGGACCTCATATCATTTGGAGACGCCGTGTTCGATTCGCGCACATCCATACTAACTCCAAGCGCTAAGTGCTTCGCGTAAAGTGCATAAAGATCCTCCATGCCCACAGGAGGAGCTCCAAATAATGGAACTAATTCGACGTTTGCCTCGCAAGGTTCCTCGCTAAGTGGTTCTTCGTCAACATTGACGGGACAATCTGCAGATTTCAAATGAGAAAGAACATTGGCTTGTACCTGTACGTCAGTCAGATAGCACATACCAAGTACCCAATTTTCCCCTTCTGAGACACACTAATAAAAATTCGGTCTACGAATTGTTGACAGAAAACAATCAGATTCTCGCCATCTTGAGTCGGAGCTGAGCAAGATTTCGTTGGTATAATGGGACTCTCTACTTTCTTGGGCTTCATTGCAATTTCGTAGGGGATTTGAAGTATGTCGTATAAACTGTGCAACAAAGTCGCAGCATTAGAATTGCTGAGATATACCAATTTTACGTATCATATTTGCTATCTTCAAGCAGACAATCAACGATTGGGTAGGATGGCCGAGTGGTCTAAGGCGGTAGATTCAAGTTACTTTGAATTTCTTCAGCGGTGATCGCTGGTGATCCCTACTTATCCTGGGTTCGAATCCCAGTTCTACCAAAATTTTTTATATCTTAAATATAGAAATCTTAGATCATTTTTTTTATTAAATCAAATCCCACGCGAGAAGCCTTTGTGCACGTGGTTGTGGTATTTGTACCAAGTAGCGGTGACTCGCTCTGCTCTACTTCATCTATCTGTTGGCACTATGGCTGAAGCTGAACGTCACATTGTTATCGTCGGAGGTGGTATCATCGGTATAAGCATTGCTTATTATACGAGCCTGCGATCAGACTGTCCGAAGGTGACAGTCTTGGAGTCAAGCAAGGACCTGGCTCCAGGAGCGTCCGGAAAAGCTGGTGGTTTCTTGGCCCTTGACTGGCATGGCACATCAACAGCCAGCCTAGCCTCTTTGAGCTATGAGCTCCATCACGAGTTGGCGAAGAAAGAGAACGGTGCCGAACTTTGGGGCTACCGAGAGGTCGAGACGCATCAATTGAGTCTGGACACTTCTCGCAAAGCACGTTCGCGTCCCAAAATCGACTGGCTCAATCAGCAAGTTTTCATCTCATCTAGTCCTATCGGTGGGGGCGGATCGACGGCGCAAGTGACCCCGGGAGAGTTAACTCAGTTCCTTGCAAACAAAGCCAAAGAAGCTGGTGTGGAGATCCGCCTGCAGACCAAGGCTATTGGGTTGGATTTGAATGAGAGCAGTAGGGTTAAAGGCGTGAAGATCCAGGTAAACGGTGAGGAACAAGTGCTCCCAGCCACCGATGTTGTTGTAGCTGCTGGTCCCTGGACTGGTAAGCTTTTGCAAACGTGGTTTACGCCATCTACCATGCCTGCGTACTTGCGTTCAGCATCGATGATTGAGGGCAGTCGTGCGCACAGCATCAAGATTCAAGCTGCGAAAGGACACCAACTTTCTCCTGATTGTTTCTTCTCTGAAATGCGCTATGGTAACTCTGCGGGAGCGCCTGAGTTCTACATCCGTCCTAAAGGCGTTGCTTACGTGTCTGGTGGTTCAGACGATGTCCCGATCCCTGAACTTGCTGATGACGTGACATTTGATCCCAAACGTACAGCCGAACTCCAGATTCAAGCTGGTGTTTTGAGTCCAGAGTATTTGGACGTGAAAAATGATGCCGAACTCCTTGCTGAGCAGGCATGTTACCTGCCCATTTCTCCTCGCACTGCCGCCCCCATTTTGGGCGGTTCTGCCGAGAACGGCATTTATGTTGCTGCTGGTCACGCGGTATGGGGTATCAGCAATAGCCTTGGTACCGGCAAGGTGATGTCTGAGCTGTTGCTTGATGGTAAGAGCATTTCAGCTGATATCCACCATCTACAACCCTAAGTCAAAGGTTGGGGAATACTACGAAGTGTAGGCCAAACGACGCGCAAACTCTACAAGTGCTCGAACGGGGCGACCAGTTAGACCTTTCGCTTGATAGTCATTCAGTGTGTTCGAAGCGGCTTCCATAGAACCGGCAATGTCGATGTGCGCATATTGCACGCATTGCTCTTCTCCTTTGGTTCGATCTTCCAGGCCATGAACGAATTGCTTCAAGAAGATGGCTGCAGTACATGCTCCTGCGGGACGCCCGCCCGTATTGACTAAATCTGCATTCAATTTGGAAATTTGTGGCAGGTACATATCAGTGAGTGGCATGCGCCAACACAAATCATGTTCAGCCTCAGAAGCGGTTTTGAGCTGATGCCATAACGAATCGCTCTCCGTAAATACGCCAGAGTACACATCGCCCAAAGCCATGACACAGGCTCCAGTCAAAGTAGCCACGTCAATAACGGTGTGGGGCGAGAACGTTTCAGATACATACGAAAGCGCATCTGCCAAGACAAGTCGACCTTCAGCATCCGTGTTGTCGACCTGAACCGTAAGGCCATTTCGTGCTTGGAAAATATCACCAGGCTTAGTAGCACGCCCACTTGGCATGTTTTCAGTTAAAGGAGCCACTGTGACAACATTAATAGGAAGACCCAGTTGGGCTATAGCTAGCGTTGAGGCAACCACAGCAGCTGCACCACCCATATCGGCACGCATAAGGTCCATGCCAGCACTAGGCTTCAAACTGATCCCGCCTGTGTCAAACGTAATACCTTTGCCAACAAGAGCAAGCGGGGCGGAGTGATGCTCAGGTGCACCGTGATAATGGATTTCAACAAACTTACAGGGCTGCTCCGATCCTTGAGCCACAGACAGGAACAAGTTCATGTTTTGCTCACGCGCCCATTTCGCATCCCTGATCACGACCTGAGTGTGTGGAACATTCTTGAAAGCATTTACGACGCGCTCAGAGAAAATAGTTGGAGACATGAGATTGGCCGGTACCTCTTGAAGTTCTCGGGACCAGTTTTGAGCATGAGCATACACTTCACCTGTGTACCAGCTTAATGGGGTCCCGGTGCTGCAAAGATCATCGTCTTCGTCGCGCAAAGATTTTTTCTCGTCTTGAGAGGCAAGGCCATTCATCGGAGCAACACTGATATGCCGACCGCCTTGTTTATCGAGTGGCAAATCCCAGCCAGGCATTGGACCCCGTGTTTTGAAGTGGTTTACATTCCAGAGTCCCAGAATGGCTCCAACCGCGGCGGCGTGTGAGCTTGAGAAAGAGTCCACTTCGATTACTTGCTTCTCACCGTTTATCTTTCCCAACTCGCGCAGGGCACGCACACCCTTCGCTGCAGCCAGTCGAGTCCATTCTAGGCGTTCATTTCGAAGAAAAACGTTCTTAGGAGGCAACGAGTCAGGGCCTGTTTGTGGAGCTCGTGGTTGTTCTCCCGACGCCACTCCTGCAATGGGATGAGATTGCGCGGGAAACAGCAAGCGGCATTCTCCTGGTTTGACAGTAGATGCCCTACTAGTTTTCCATTGCGAAGCGACCTGAGATGCAACTTCTGGTAATGAGGCTAGGGATGGGGCAGCGCCCTCGGAATCAATTCTAACAACTTTACCGAGTAAACCGGACATGCTTCAATGTAATGTGACTCGTGAAATACACACAAGGGCGGTACGCAGTGCAGTCGATCTACATGTGTAATTTACAGGAAATGGGCAAATTTTTAATTAAGATGCGATGAAACGCCGGTGAAGAAAATCATGCAACTTTCGGCCAGGCTCGGATCCGATCAGACCTTGCAGCTCTGTCACTGACGCGTCACTTAACGAATGAATATGCGGGATTTTTCGCGCAATGTAGGCGGAGTTTTTTACGGTGACTCCCGGCATAGCACGAAGCATTTCCATGGATGTGGCATGAATAGCCATTTCTTGACTGTGACGTTCTGACAGATCATCTAAGCCAATAGCGGCAGCATGTGCAGGGTCTGGCTCGTCATAATTCTGTTTGAGATCAGACAAGATTTCTACGCTGGCGTAGGGCGAAGAAGACCATATCAGTCGCAAACGAGGAAATGATAATGTTAATAATGCTAGTTTGGATTGCAAATCCAAGTCAAGAGAGGATGTTCGCGAAGTGATAGGCCGAGCAGAACCAGTAGGGTTTGTTTCACCCATTCCTTGAAATGTAAATGCACGTTCATGGTCGAATTCAATCAATAATATAGGATACGGATAATGCATAGACATTGATTCGCATTGCGTATACAATCGGCCCGAGGTGAGGCTTTGAACCAGATCCATGAGGCTCTTGCGCTCCACACACATCTCAGAGGAAATCACGTAGTCGCCCACCTGAAGTGTGCATGGAATAACCTGAAGACCAGCTGCATGCAAAAGCGAAGGCAAGCTTGAGCGAAATTCTCTCATATCCACCACAACACTTGGTGGTCGAACTGATGGCAAGGCTCGTTGACCTCCCGCTACGCGAGTGCTCAGCATGCGAACCATGCGTTGATCAGCATCCTCGGCTGGGGTTCCATCCACAGTTAAAGGTATCGCCATTGTTGCTTTCTCCCGTATTAATCGCTCAAATGAATCTTTTTCACGTCGCAATGCAGCCAAATACATTTGTTCTTCGACTGAGTCAGTATAGAGAAGAAAATATATTTTCAATTCTGGCGTCTTCTCTTGTGTAGCTCGGTAAATTTCAACCTGGCGCACAAATTGAGCATTAGGGTCATACATAATCACATAACGAGGTCGTAGTTCTTGTAAAAGGCTGTCGTCGTTGTCATCTTGATAACTTTGTACGATCACAACATGGCTCAAATCAATTAGTCCGAAATAATCCAGCGAATCATCAACCCAATCTTCCTCGACAGATTTTTCCAAAACACGACTTGTTTTTCGAGCGACTTCAATATTTGGCACCTTTTCTTTCCACTCAGCTGCTTGTTCGTTTTCATAAACGATAGGTCGGGAGGGCCCCTGCTGCAGACCACCTCTTACACGCCTTCGCTTATGAGCAGGTGCACCTGAACGCATAATTTTCCGGTGCAATGCTTCATTTAATGTGCTTGAGGCTGTCGAAGATGAAGCTGGATTTTCATTATTATCTTTACCCGGAGATTCATGCTGAAATGACTGGAGGTTCTTTTTCCAGGCAAAATAGTCATTAAGACAAGCCTTCATGTATGAGCGACCTGGGGTCTTGAAGTCTCCTTCCGCGAGCGACAGCCACATACGAAGCTGAGAGACAGTGCGATCGGATTTAGCCATGATTAAAATCGTGTGATTGGAGGTAGCAGACCTGTTGGTATAGATATCTTGCTCGATTTCGTACAAAACATCGACTAATAGCTTCCATTTGGGCAATTCCTCCAAGACCAGCTCTGTATCACCACACTCTTGTCTCTCACCCCAAATCCTGGCTCTTGCTTCATGAAATATTATATTTGCTGCATCAGTCATGAGCCATTGAGATTGTCGCTGGAAAGCACCTGCTTCAGTAGAGGGTGCGTTTGAAGCCAAGATCGTTTCCAGATAAATATAAAATGACACGGAATCATAAGACAGTAACGCATGAAGTAAATGTCTTAAAGTATTTAGATCGCCCACTAATTGCTTCGTGGAAGGACTAAGCCTGTGCCAAACGGGTTCAAGCTGCCGGCGAACGGCGACATCAAACGCACGGTACATAGTATGTTCAACGTCAAAGTCTTCCATATCTGCTGCAAGTTTGCTCAACCTGATTTCATGAAGCGTGCCTTCCAAGCACTCGATGATGGCATTTTGAATGGACACCATCCTAGGTGTCAATGGCTGATGTAATTCAATCACATCAGCACGTCTTTTGACCAGATCCTTGTCTATATCTTGATGGAATCGTGGCCATATATCCACTTGGCGCAAACGGAGCTGCGACATAATTGTTTGTAGTTTATGAAATCCGTTCGCTAATTGTTCAACATTGTCTGAAAAAGCCTTGACAAATCCGTCTTTGTTCTCTTGTCGATAAACACGCAGAATGAATGCCTCAATCGATACAGGCGAAACTTGTTCTGCGTGCAGCACAACCACGCCAGTAATTCGAGAGATCGGTATTCTTTTGCTCAACATATCAACAATCAAAATTCTAGATGTGACACTAACAATTCCACTCGATACATATACATCTGCTCTTTGCTTCGCACTCATTTCGTGGTGCACATCGCGAACAGCACTATGCCCAAGACCCAGAGTGCCAAGATCATGATTGATACCATTGACATCTTTTGATGATGCGTTCACTACCACGACAAGACATGTCGGACGTGCATAAACTCGCAGGAGGGTAGATAGAACTCTTCGAAGGCCAAGCCCGGGCGCAATCACAACTAGCAAGTCACGCAACTCGTCGTCATCGGGGATAAGCCGGTGTAGTATGGCTCGGTGAAATGGAAGCAGCCAATGCCGACTTGGCGGAAGTTCCATGACAAGGTCTGTCACCACGCCCATCGGAGTTCCCTGAATTTCATGGAGATGGTTGGATCAAGAATTCGCAACGCCCACATATATTATATAAGCATCATGTTATATACTCGTGTATTGGCTAGCATAGACGCAGGGGCTTCTGTCCTTACTTATTCGAATGAACCTAGTACCGTATAAATGATACATCAATCATAGCTCAAGACCTTTGTTGAATCCCCATGATCGCACTTAAAGCATTACTTACATTGTGGATCATTTGTATCAGCCAGTGCATGGCAGCGAGGCTTTCATGCAAGCCCCAGGGTGTCGCTGGTAGTCTTGTTGGCATTCACATTTCTGGAAATACGTCTGAACATTTTGAGGTTTCCAATTCGAAAGAAGTGAACGGGTACCCAGCTCTCATCAAGGTGGACAAAACCGATCAGATGTTTCAGTTTTTCCAATGCGAGCCACCATCGAAGAAATACAAGGCCGGTGGTCAATTGCGTAGCCTGAAAAACACCTCGATGTGTCTTACTCCTGGTCAAGTTCAGCGGTATGATCATGACTCCGGTAATTATTCTCCCTACCCTCAAGACGTTGATGATCGCATATCACTGCAACCCTGCATGGATACGCACAGCCTTTTGTTGCGTAAACAATGGTTTATGGAAACAGAAACTGAGTATGGTTGTCGCATGCGTGTTACCCAGCAGGGATGGCGAACAGATGGTACAAGTGACACTATAATCATGTCGGAGAATGGTGTAGCAATTGGACGCGGAGATTCGAGTCGAAATGAAGTCAAAATGTTCCTACAGGCTAAAGGTTCCTTGGAGTGTTAATTTTTCATGTTAAGGAGGAATTTTTTTTACATGCCACACTGTCCTTTATAAGTAATCGTTTCAGATTCAAGGTTGGCACCAAAGATGCTGGACATCAAAGGAACAGCCATACGGTTTAGTTACACAAAATGATAAACATATATGAACTTTTGTAATCAATGCATTGCCTCTATATCAAGCTTTATTTCAGTGTTTCTGCTAAGAATTTCGATAAATCTAATACGCTCAGCTAGCGTGTATGATGCGCGTCTCACATTGTGTGATCGACATCTTCACACTAGAATATGATTACCATTTCCCGATCCGTTGGCACATACTTCAATCCCAAAGATATTGTCGTTACCGCAATCTAATCCGACACTGATCGACGTCGCTGTGACTGTTAACGCCTTGCCTTTGACAGTCCTTGTGATTAGCGTCGTAGGTTTGGGTGTTGTGGATACTTGAGATAGATTCTTCTTAGATCGATGATTCTCCGCTGAATGAATTACCATGGAAGAGGTCGAAGGTGCTATATCAATCATCGAATCTTTGTAATTAGCAGTACAAATTGGAGCATGCTGACTTGTTGAAAGATCATGAGACACGGTAAATGCAGAATGATTTGAAGATTGAGGTTTCACTGTAACTGTCGCATCTCTGATCCAAGTGTTTGACTTTAACGATGTCCTGGATATGTCAGTCGATGATATTAAATGACTTGAAACGTCCAAAATGACTCGATGTGATCCCCAGTTTTCAGAGAAGTATAGTCCACCGTACTTTTGCGTTGCCGCGAGGAATGGGCGCTGGTCTTAAAGGTATCCGTTTCAAATCCTGCGTCCCTTGAAGCGCTCGCACCTTTAGAATCATGAATTATTGATGGTCGAATATATACAGAAGCTAACTTAGATTTGTAGGCGTCTGAATCATAAATTTTGGTGTTGCTCGTACTGTGGCTTGATAGTGTTCCTTCGCTTGGTCTTAGGTCTTGACCGGATAATGAAATCTGGTTTTTGGAGACTGATATGATTGTAGGTCTGTTTCTCTTATCGCTGCTCACAGTATGGGTCCAAGCAACCTGTCTTGAGGATATGCCTAGATCAGAGCTTTTCGAAATGCCAGATTTGATCAATTTAGTTTTACTGCTTTCTTGACCATGGCTTCTCGCCGATTTTGTGGGAAGAGGCGTGTCAGATAGTCCAGTCGTTTTCCAATGAGTAACAGTAACTGTGACAGGCGCATCATAGGTGCAAGAGTCTAGCAGAGTTGGAGGGGCTTGGTTTTCAGATCTGCGGTTGTTCTGGACACTACTCGTCGAAACGATGTGAGCCTCTCTCTGAGATGAAATCGGTGATGTATATAATACATCACCGAAATCACTCTTGCTCGAACTTAGATCATTAGGCTGATAAATAGGTGACTCATACGAGTAAATGAATTGGCTCAAGCAAAAAAAGACAAGAAGCGCAAATTTTATCATAGCTGCGTTTTGACGAAAGCATTGAGGAGAAAAATCAAATAGTTTTATAGTCTCGAATAGGCAAGTTTCATCATCATGCTCAGCTTTTTGTTAGAGAACCGTTTCCAAAAACATTGTTTTAAAACAATATAGCACCTAATGGATTCGTAAACATCTTTCACGAGTTATTATTCTAAGTTGCTGATTGTTCACATTAATTTGATAACGCGAAACACTAAGGCTCATGGTTGTTTCTCCACAACGCCCTATGCAAATCACACCTATCGAATAATGCTTATCATTAATAAAAGAACAAACATTCGTATATCGTCGGGACTACGAGACTTGTGTAATACTGCTATCCGAAGCCCAAAAGGAAATTTACTGGCGGACGCTCACTACTTCTCCCTCATCGATCTCGAGACGGTCATACGCCCGAGCTGCTTCGACTGCTGCTTTGGTGCCGCTAGCAAGCATACCACCAAAAGAAGCGCCCATGCGTGGATGACCGTCGAGTTCGCTTAGTTCCATGCCACCAACAACAACACCAGGGAAAACCTCTCGGGTGTTATTTACAATCAATCCTTCGGACTCGTTCATGTTGAGTGGATTCATGTCTCCCAGGTTGAGAAGACCAGCGCTGGCAAGGCGCTTAACTGTAAACGCGCCGAATGGTCCATCATGACCAGCAAATGAACAGATAATTGGAGCTGTAATGGTCTGAGGATCCATACAGCTCTGGAGACCATGAGCCATTGAGACTAGAGTGTAGTTTGTAACTACACCATTCACACGTTGTGTGCCAGTAGGATCCTTCTTGATAATCAGGTCTTCAACGCAAGTTGCATTGAAGAGCTTTACATTTGGCATGGCAAGCAGCTTGGAAAGGATCGTAGACGTGAAAAGAGCAGCATGCTTGACAACCACGTATGCGCCCTCGTCGTCGAAAGGAACGTCGAGCTCAACCAATAGGTTGTGTGCAGGCTTGCGGATGACCATGGCAGACTGAAGCTGACCACCCAGCCAAGCACCGCCACCTGGAGCAACGCCTGCCTCTAAAATCGTAATGCGAAGGTCAGGGCGGGACTTTGCTAGCTTGTAAGCACATGTGAGGCCTGCACTACCAGCACCGATAACAACAACGTCAGAGACAGAAGCGTCCATCATGTCCTTGTAATAACGACTTATCATGGCGCGGCTAGTATGGGACTCTTTGATGTCGGCAAAAACGTAGTTGCCATCATAGTCCTCCACAGGCTCTTTTCCAGGAACTATAGGAACGCGTTGAACATAAGTGGGAGCATCCACCCCTTTTAGAGCAGTTTGACGGCGTTGAATGGTAGCAATATGTTGCTTGAGCGAATCTCTGGGCCAAATCTTATCAAGGGCAGGTTGAGACGCACACGTGAGGGCGGGTGGCGACATTGTTACGGGCGTACTTGGGCAAAGGGAAGCGCACTATTTAAACCATGATCAGTGTCCCGTGGTATCACGTGAATTGTGGTAAGGATGCCATAAGGGTTTGAGGGGACTTCCTCGGCGCCAATAAGTCTATCGCAATGAGCCAACCGTAAACGAAGCACGAATATATAGGCATGAGGAATAAAGGTGATTTGTTAAACGCGCCTCGATGACGAATATATTCCACAAATCACGTATTTCCCGTGATCACAAACTCTTCACAAGATCCGATGCAAACATCTACAGCCAAGCGGCTTACGCAATTGGTCATAATGGAATAAACTTGGACGCAATAACAAGATGCATTGGCAAAACATTCAAATTGAGAAGGCTATAGGTTTGATATCCCGGTAGAGCTGAGTTCTGGATTGGCATAAAATGCCAACAAGTCACTACTTAGCAGGTATGCTACCCGCAAGAACACCACCATTCTTGGCCACATTTTGCTGGTGCTCGGCAATCACTCGCTGTTTAGCAATAGGGTCATCCACGTCCGGGAGACGCTCCCATGAAAGGTAAGTATTAGACATGTTCGGTACAAAGTCAGGCTTGACGACACCGAGGCGCTTGCAGTAGTTCGTAACCTTGTTCCAGTCGCGAGGAACATTCGAGCAGTCTCGGCTCAAATAAACGAAAGAACGCTCAAACATTTTGTCACATAGAGACGAATTCATTTGCTTTTTGTACTGCTTGTATTCACCCCACGCTTCTGTGGGGAAAGACGTTACAAAATCAGTAGCACGCTTTACTCCACGCATAAACGCACGGGCCTTCTCGGGGTGGTTTTCCAAGAACGGCTTGTTGGCGATATACAGGATAGAGCAAAAGCAACAGCAGCCGAGCTGAGCGAGCTCATCAATGCGCAGCATTTTGACTTCATCCGAGGGACGGCCAGTTTCTTTGCACCATTCTTCGAGTTCGACCATCTGGACATTCTCGAGACCAATACCAGCATCGATCTCGCCGCGCTTGATTGCATCAGCAACATTCATGCCCACCCGCACGGCGGTATAGTCAGATTGAGACATTCCGAAATGCGCAGCAAGCTCATCAATCTGAATCTTTCCAAATTCTCCTACGTAGCCTACGCGCTTACCGCGAAGGCTTGTAAAGTCCTTGATTCCCGAACTTGCAAGGTAGACTACACCTGTGAAAGGTTCGTCCAGAAGAGTTCCAATGGATTCGATAGGAAAGCCACGAGCAGCACCTGCAATGGTGTGGATCATAGCCTTCGTTCCCATGTCGGCCTTGCCAGAACCGATAATTTCTGTCACATCGGATGGATCGTTGGGTTCGAGGATAGCAACCCTGATACCCTCTTCATGGAAAAAGCCTTTAGCCTGAGCGAGAAAAATCGGAGCATGATATGGCGTGGCGTGCCAGTTCAAGAGAAAAGTAATCTTTTCGGACATTATGGTGTGTTGGGACAATCTGTTGTCCGGGTGGATTAATCCGTCCACTTATGAGTTCGGGCCCTTGCCCGTGAATCGGGAATAGGAAATGAGTCATTAGGATTAATTGTCCAATAACAACCGCTTTTGACAAACTAGTATGCATCTGGTTATGCCAAGAAATTGATACAAGTTGAATCAAATAATTTTATAGCTTTGTTGCGCCATTGACGGTGGCGTAATGTACACACCGAGATATCCGGTGAGCCGCCCTTTTCTTTTACTAAGCCTTGTCATCATGACCAGCAGCCTCCCGTAAGCATGCTGCTTTACTTCAAGCGAAAACTAATGCGTCATACCCCGCGTCAGTAGCGTGCACTCAAATGCGTGGTGGCTGGAACGTGTATTGATGCACCCTGATCCAGGTTTATACCGCCTTTCAATTAATCCCCTACATAGATTAAATCCCTTGCATGTAAGTTGGATTTTAGATGGACGAAACGCGCACGTGCGGAGATAAAAATCCACTTTTACATGCCAACAATGTGCCTTGCTGGATCCAAAGAGCGAAAAAATGAGCATGTAAGGACTTGGTCATTGTATAAGGCCAAAACAAGTGTATATCCTGGCAGACCACCTAGTCGTCTCGGGGCATTTTTTTTCATTCATCGACAAACGGAAACTTGGAAGTGAATGTTGATGTTACTTAAATTCCTAATATACTGGTACTCTCTGACTTCAGCGTGCGGCTTAGCTAAAGGAACGAATAGCGATCCTTGGCGCAATGTCACAGGAACCTCGTCCGAAACATTTCCGACAGATGTTGGCTTCTTGGGTAACATGAAGTATGGTGCCAAACCGTTCTTGGCACAAAAAGACCGTTTGAACACCACTCGTTCAAACAATGACTCGTCTGTCGAGATGCGCTGGCTACCTTGGAACGCAGAAGAAGATGCGGCAACGTCAGACGACATTTTCAGAAACCTAGGAACAACGTCACCATATCACCAAGCGTTTGACCTGTTTCCAGAGACAATCGAGCACCAAGTACTGCCTCCGCAATGTAAAATCAAATCCGCGCATATCCTTCATCGACATGGGTCTCGTTATCCTGCAGGCCCCGGGGGTCCTTCTTCCTTAGGTAGAAAGATCAAGTTGGCACAGAAAACCGGACAACTCAAAGCGCATGGCGATTTTGAATTTCTGGAACATTGGGAATATGATTTGGGGGAAGATGTGCTTGTGCATAAGGGCGCACAGGAATTGTTTGACTCAGGTGTAAAGTATTATTATGAATATGCGAAATTACTGGAAAATTATGACAAAAAGCCAGTAATACGGACGACCTCTCAAAGCCGGATGGTTGACTCCGCGCGCTATTGGGCTCTTGGATTTTTTGGGTGGGACATGCAAGATAAAGTGAACATCGAGGTACTGACTGAAACATTCTTTCAAAATAATACCTTAGCACCATACATGAGTTGCCCCAATCCATTTTCACCCAAAGTACTTAAAGCCCTCGCTTGGCGTTTCAAAATGCTGAAAAAGGCCACGGATCGAATTAACAAACACGTTAAAGGCATTACGTTTTCATCATCTGACGTATCTAACATGATCAGCTTGTGTGGATATGAAACGGTGGCTCTTGGTTATTCGAACTTTTGTAAACTGTTTACCAAGCAAGATTTTGAGGAATATGAATATGAGCAGGATCTCATGCACCAGAGCGTGTTTGGATTTATGAGTGTCACATCTAAGGCATGGGGTGTTGGATGGGTGACTGAATTTATTCATCGATTAAAGCACAAGGCATTTGATGGTCCTCAAACATCTCAGAACTCGACTCTTGACCATAATCCTAAGTATTTCCCAGTTCATCAGCCATTATATGTCGACTTTACTCATGACATTGTTATTGAATCAATTTTGACTGCGCTGAACTTTAAGCAGCTGGCGGATGAACTTGATGGCGGTCGCATGCAACCAAATCGCCGCTTCCGTACCAGTCATGTTGTGCCATTCGGTGCACGTCTAGTATTTGAAGTGATGGAATGTGATGAAAATGGAGATAAATCTGAATACATCAGAGCCAAGCTCAATGATGCCGTTGTGCCGTTGGATGGAAATCAAGGATGTGAGTCTCGACTAGATGGACTGTGCAGACTTGATAACTACTTAAGCCACTTGGAGAAACATGCTTTTCAAAATTCGAATTTCGACTTCTTGTGTCGTCTCAAAATTGATGAAAATTTTGATTTGAAGAAGCTTCTGGATGGAGGTATCTTATCTAATGACGACTTGAAGCAGATTTCGAAGACACCACCCGGCTATCATGAGCATCATAAGAAATCAGATGACCCTCTTGGCTTTGCGTTGAATTCAAAGATGACGAGACATACTCGTTCGGGTTTTGTGGGCAGATTTGCACAAATACTCGCTTGATTCATTAAACTTGATGTAAAGGCAGAGATGGACGAGCTTGCTTTGGGACTTTATCTCTTGAATTGTGCTGAAAGGATATATGTGTTGGCATGCAAGGTCTTTTGCGCTTTCGGCCCGCATTCTAGCTGAAGCTCTGAAGATTCGATTGGGTTAGTGTTCGATAATTTGGTTCATAATGATCTTAGGGGTAGTCTATCAGCAAGTATTGCACTTTTCCAGCAATTCGATATTACTAGAAAAAAAAATTCCGGCAAGAGAGGTCCCGTGCATGCAGCTGGCGATGGACCAGATCTTTTTTCAACACAATGTCAAGCCCTTATGCATCCGTTACTGTTTGCGAATAAACAACGCTTCGGTGAACATATGTGGGAAGCTACCTAATGTAGTCGTCGCAAACTTGTATTTGCTCATCTAATGACATCTTAAGCGAGTCACTATACAAGGGAATGCTTTAGTTATTAATCACAGTATAAAGTGTGTCACCAGTATTTCTTTTCTGAGGTATAGAGGTATACTTTTCGTGAACGCTACATGCGGTAATTTACTACAGCACGGCTTTTGCAAGATATCTCACGTATCTAAACCCTTCAATCTTGTTCATGGTTCCGTAAAAATGCCCTCAGTGACTTTCTCACATTGTTTTGCAAGCGCGATTTTGCTATTTTATGCTGTTCAGGACTATTTAGGCTATTGGACGCGTCTCTTTGCGAGCAATCTTCTTCCGGCATGTCAGTGCTTATCGAAAATTTGTATCCCACTTATATGTTCATTAGTGCTGAAAGCAAACCAGATATTTCTAGTATTTGAGTTCTACTATGGTGTATTTCGGACTATGTGTACTGTCGTGCTTGTAAAAATTTGTGCTGGTGTCTGAACAAATTTGCCGCTCGAGCAAGGGACATAAATGTTCCTTGCATGGCGAAGAGGACATTGATTGTGTAATAGTGACAATGAGCATATCGGTCGTGCGCTTTTCGCCGTGCTAATATGGAGCTTTCCGGCCTCTTACTAGATAGTAATGTAATCAGCTTTCGTAGCATTTGATTAATTTGGTGCGCACTGAAAATCGGCCAAAATCAAACTCATGTCCTTCTCCACTCTCACCAACAGATATCACATGCATCATTCTACGATGCAGACAGAGATGTATAAATACTGATCGTCACATCAATCCATTCTGATGGGCATATGCAAGGTCCAAGACAAGACGATTCGATCCCTATAGATCGAAGTCAATAATTTACCGCCAGTTTTTGTAATTGCTCGAATGAGAACAAATTCAGCGAGTCTGATGAGAGAGAAGAGCAGAATGATCTTGGCAGGCTGTCTTCGCCTGTCTGAAGATGAATGAAGAGTGGTCGAAAAAGTTAAACACATCAGCCCCGCTGTTTTGGGTCGCAAACTGATGTCGAACATTCACACACGCTTAACAGCATTGAAAGTAAGATACGTAGTCTACCAAATGATAGAAGATACTATGTTATATTCGCATGCACAGGCCTGCCAAATCTCGTCAACTTCATGATTGGAGCGTGTGATTAGACCTTTATCATTAAGAGCATGCAAAATCCACGTATGCGCCATTTCAGACGACAAACGACAGCAAAGCCTCTGGAAAACGCGTAATACATTCTGACGGATTGAATTATGTTCCACTCTTATATAATTTCAACTATCATTGCCACCCGCTTCAGCTTTTCACACCACAAACAAACGTGATAAAGGGGGTTTCCCTGACAACTCGCTATATTTCGATGTCACGTATGCGCCAGAAGTTCATAAAGGGCATCACGACACGGATCTAACGCTAAATGGAGCCAACTTCGTAATTCTGAGTAGAGAACAGCGGCATACGTCAATAGCATAGGTTTATTTGCGGTAAACAAGCATACATAAAGTAAGGGTGAATGGAAAATCGAGGCACAGAGGTGTTGCAGAGAGGACTGGAATGTGGAAACCTGATAATGTACTGATTCTTCTTAGTATGTGCAGTTTTCACCTAAACAAAGCGACATAGCATGTCCAATTAGGGATACATCATCTTATTTAAATGCCAGATATGCAGCTCGGCACCAGAGAACAAGAAATGTGGGTAAAGTAGACGGTTCAAACAGTTAGACAGACACGGGGATAGAATTTAGATTTTATAAACCGCGGGGGTGAAAAAAGCACTCACGCGTGCTATATCGAAAGACTGAAATGATCCGATTACTAGTTGCCGACATGAGCATCGGACCAGCAACAAACGAGCGCTTGATCCTTGTCCCGTGTAAGACTTACATAAATGAGCCACTCAAACCCAAGTGACATTTGATTGGTAGAAATCAATTGTAAACTTTCACAAGAGAAAAGTGAAACTCACCGACATAACCTGATCTACGCCCTGATTACAAATACCTTTACACGACTTGTCTTCATTGGTTGCATGTGCTCTAAATTACTTGGTTCGCAGCAAATCATGTAGCTCACCAGCATCATTGATAGGGTTGCTCAAATGAAAAACATGTGAATCTTCCAACAGCGCCTTTCTGATTTGTAAATACAGGACAGCTTTCTGATCAAACTGAATCAACCGCATTTAGTGCCTTAGTTTACTTGGGTCAAATGAGGTGACATGTGGCCGACCATCAAGTACTTATAAGCTTCGACTGTCACATTGTGCCCCCTCATACCAATGAAGTTGAACCTTTTTATCCTTGGACTCCTCACGCTCGCGGCACACGCGTACGCACTGGTTGCGCGCGATAAGCTGTTGCTCCCACATGAGGACCCGTTCTTTCAGCCACCTGATGGTTGGCAAGACAAGGAGGTTGGTACAATCCTGCGGAGCCGTAAGGTTACTATCAAGACACTTGTGAAAGACAACTTGAAGGAAGCATGGCAGCTGCTTTACCGTACCACGTATACATCAGACGATGAACCAACGACCACTGTCACGACAGTTATGGTTCCGCATAATGCTCAGAATGATTCCTTGGTTTTGTTTGCAGACTTTGAGGACTCGAGCGCGGATCGATGTGCTCCAAGCTACAGCTGGCGTGCCGGGTCATTGGATGACCCGAGTGCCTCGACGAGAGTTGCGATTGCTATGCTTTATCTCCAAGAAGGATATATTGTCACTATGCCGGACAAAGAAGGCAATAGAGGTGCATTTGGTTCTGGCCATGTTGAAGGCCGCCAGTCTCTCGATGGAATTCGCGCTACGTTGGCGTTTGACAAACTTGGATTGAGCAAAGACACAAGGGTGGCCGGTCATGGTTACTCAGGCGGCGGTATTCAGATTGGATGGGCTGCATCTCTGAAGAAAACCTACGCACCCGAACTTAATGTGGTTGGATGGTCAGCTGGCGGCGTTCCATCCAACCTTACTGCTTTGATTGAGAAGATCAATGGTTCACCATTTGCAGGATTCGTTGTTGCAGGATTGACTGGTGTTTCCAGCACGTACCCCGAGGTTAAAGAGTACATGGAAAAAGTCTTCACCAAGCAAGGCCTGGAAGACATGGAGTTTCCGAAGAAGTTTTGCTCGACGGGTATTGTACTCAGGTTCCTGTTTAAAGACTTTTTCGCTAAAGATTTCAGCAAGGTCGGTGATAGATATTTGTATGAGCCTGTTGTTCGAAACATTCTGGAAAAGCTGACAATGGGAACGAATCCGGACTACACGCCCGATGCGCCAATGCTGTTGATGCAGGCTAAGAATGACGAAGTGGCTCCTTATGAAGCGGTTAAAAAGACATATGATTCGTGGTGTCAAGAGGGAGCGCAGGTCCATTTGGTCACGCTCAACAACCCTCTGTCAGGTCACGCATCGACGACGGTAACAAGCTCAGTGCCTGGCTTCCTCTGGGTGCGTGACAGACTGCAAGGCAAGCTAGCAGAGAGCGGATGCCATGAAAATAAGAACTTTGACGTGGGCATCAACACTAATGCACTTGGCGAGGACTTTAAGGGAATTCTTGGAATCTTGCAGGGTTTCCTTGGTGACAAAATCGGTCCAAATGATGAGTATTTGATCGACTGGTTTAAGAAGCACAAGTAAATAATGACTTGAGGCTTTATTGATCCTATAATTTAGGGCAATGTCCCGAGATTACGTTAATGTGTTTTTTTCTATTAGTTCAACTTCAAGGTAGCACATAATTGATATGTAAGAATGCTGAAGGCACAGAAAGCGAGCTGGCAGTGATACGGAATTAGTTTGGACAAGTATATGAAATGAGCATTACTTTCACAATGTGTTGAAGAGCGGTGCCGAGGCGAGAAAGAAAATCATAACGTTCGAGATGAATCATGAAAAATAAACATTCAAGGTGCCTAATCGATTGTGGTAGCTTGTAATTTTTCCTAGGAAGTTTCTGTCTGCATATGTTCGAATAATGCGTATTTGACTGGGTATAGTTCGGTTGACAAATGAAATTGGGTAAGTTTGATGAAGTCGATTCAAAAAGGTACCGATAGACTATCCAGTGGAAGTGGAAAGAAGAAATAAGAATAATTGTCGGACAAGAATGCTGATATGACCAGGGCTAGGATGCATAGTAAGTCTAGTTTTTCAGTGTTTGGAATGAAAAAGAAAGATGTGGTGAATGAGGGAACGATAAGCTAGGCAGTGCAGAGATAGACGACGTATTTGAAGACATAATGAGGCAACATTGACTAACCATGTGGAGTAAATACCACATTATGTGATACAAGATGTAAGAAAGATTGAATCGGTCAGAAGTGTATCGAAAAGTGAAACTATGGTTGCGAGACGAATAATTATTAGTGTAATGGATTGTAGCACCTCTAAATTGAATGGAATAAAATGGGAATTTTTGAAATTCCCCGGCCGGAATCAAAGAAAAGTTGATAAATTTAAATAGGTAGAAGAGAGGCAGACAATGTGATCTAGTAGAGAAACGCAACCTCAGTGACACGTTAATAGAACAGCACATGGAATATTCAGCCAAATTCATTTATAACGTTGAGATCACACTCACTTACAGAGGAGAATAAGGCGGCACGTGTATAAGATGAGTCATATGACCTGACACGACGAAGTGAGTCAAAAATCGAGCTGACTAAGAAGCGTTTGAAGTACCACAACGATAACAGGAGAGACAAAGAAAACGTTAATAAAGGCAAATATATTTTGTATCGGAAGTGCTCAGAAATTTGACAAAATAAGTGCAAAGCGATTCAGGGCTGCGATAGGACAGAAATAATAAAGCAAATTAACTTTAGGAACACAGAATGATGGAAAGGAATAAAATAAGATGCAGAATCGTAAATAGCTAAAGTCCAAGGTAGTTAAATGGAAGGAATCAAGATAGAAGGGAGCAGAAAAGAGGAGAGGGAAGGGGTCAATAGATGGGGGGCATCGGGAAGGGAGAGGTCCAAGGTGCTAGTGT
>ERZ501053.34-NODE-34-length-34729-cov-40.815366_pt1 | contig 34729 bp, 24 predicted proteins | sample MGYA00510862_ERZ501053 | MGnify/ENA primary metagenome ERZ501053 (study PRJEB25958, sample SAMN03398521) | human skin metagenome | study: EMG produced TPA metagenomics assembly of the Human Skin Microbiome Metagenome (human skin metagenome) data set. | reverse complement strand
CTAATTAAGTATCACTTCTACCTAATGATGGGTATGACGTGCGGAGCAAAGAGGAGAGAACGCCGATGTAATCACTCGACCAGTTGGAAGATTCCAGTCGTGTAATGTGTTGGAAGTGCGACATGGAATTTCTGCGCACAGCTTCGCGTACGAGAACAAGCTCGCTCGTATGATCAGCATGAAAGTATGTCGACGAGCGTTGGACGACACGTTCCCGTCGCCAAATGCGCCATTCATCATTTGGATTCGTGTTGAGCGTTGTTTCAGTCGGAAAAGCGGTACAGAATTCTTCGATATTAGAAAACTTATCAGAATAATTCATTGGAGACAAAATGGAAGAGAGACTTGTGCCTTGGAGATTGGCAGGTGCCTTATATTTCACAGTAAGGCATGCATCCAAGGGAGCATAAGGGCACAGAATGGGGGCATGTGCCTCGCATTGCCACCAAGATCTTTCTGGAACGACTCGGTTTGGATATATTGCGACCGATACGACCAAATCAACTGGGTAAGGATCGGACGATGTTGTCCTGCGGTAATATATGCGTTCGAATTCGAGCTCGTCCATTAAAAGTTCCGACCAACCGGGTATGATAGGCGTCTGTTCAGCCGTATTGGGCAGCTCAGACTCAACGAAATAAGCCGGTACATGCATAGGTGTTGTAAGGGGTTGCGTCATGCGAGGCAGATCTTTCCACAGGACATGTCCGAAAGCGAGAGATAGTCGAGGTTCCCATGGGCCATCGATCCACGCTTGATTCAAAGAAGAAACGCCATGGTCCAAACCCGGAGCTAAAGTCGCTACAGGGTCAAGCGTAGATGGATCACTCAAATGACAAAGCATACTGAGCGAGGCAGGACCCATGCCGGAAAGGCGTGACCAGCGACCTTGTGTCAAGGCGTACTCGGTGAGCGGGTCTGGCACACTAGAGGGAGTAAAGGGCAATGAAGACACAGACGCGCCTTGGTCTGGCGTAAAGCACCATAATTGGTTCCAATGAATGGGTTTATGGTACTTTTGTTGCTCCATCAACATCAACGCCTGGTCTGCGTCATGATGATGAAGGAATGAAAGGTTCACATTCCGACCTTCCTGTGAAACGTGGCACTGCGTGCGATGTGAGATCCAGGGAATCATGGCTTCTGGTAAATTGAATTCCCGATAACTTTTTCGAATGGACTGCACGTCAGTTGGCTTTTCACGTACTTGTTGAAATGAATTCAGCCATGAGTTCATGTTCTCTACAGCTTGTTTGCTTCCGGAAACATTGACGCCAATGTGCTCGTCACGCTTTCCAATGGCAACTTTTGCGCCTATGTTGCGCGCATATTGGAAGAAGGCAGTTCCATGATGGGAGAGCAGAAATACGCTGCTGAGAGGCAAGCGTATAAATGCGTATGATTCGCCAGCTTCTGGATCCGTGAGCCCAAATCGCTGCACAAGAAATGCTTTAATCAACATTGGCTTCGTCATCGAGTGTTTAATCATGTCTAACTTTGCATCCCGTGCAAGTTGAAAGAGTTGTTGCCGAGTGAACGAGTCATTCAGTCGGCTAAAACTGTGTGCCCACTGCTTCTTCGCGTCGTATTGTCGGGTGCGAGCAAGAATGGTATCGACGGCCTCAACCGTGGGCTGCTCATCATACAATCCTGTAGCTAGTTCACTAGTCCTTGTGTGAACATAATGGGCAGGGCTGGCAAGACGGAATCGACTTGCTCGCGACCACGTCACTGTGGTACGTCGAAGCATGATGATGACCGCTGCTAACTATTGACGAGTATATGTGTGGAGAGAATGGGTCACAGGCTCGCAAATTGAAAAATGCGCAATTTCTGGACAAAGTCGTGGTACTTTTCCCGCAGGATGTCTGATTGGGGTATCAGCGGCATGTCGCCGTTCGTATCGGTCGGCCATTACATAGAAGCTATGGATTTTTCTTCGAAGGTTTGGCTTGTCGGCTTGGAAGCTTCTTTTTCTTCTTGCTAGGAGCACTCTGCACAGGCTCTTCATGCACATCATTTTGTGATGGTGGCTGCTGAACTGGTGGGTGCGATTTCTCCTCGTCAAAGCGTGTGTGCTTTCCTAACGAGGCAGCAGCGTGTACCATTCTTTTTGCAGCGTCAACATCAATCTTTTGGGAAGTCTTCTCCTTTGTATTGGATGAGACACCTTTCAACTTGGCAAAGTAGGAGTGCACTCGTTCAAGCTCTGAATGAACTGGATGTGTCGTAGGATCCACACCTTGCGTCTTAAGATACATCCAAAGCGTGTCAAGGTATACGTAGGCAGCGCTTACAAGCATCTTTGCTGCTGTGAGTCGGTACTTTAATGGTGTATCTGGGTCCGAAGCACGGGCCTGGGTGTCTAGCGTCTCATACTCTGCTAAGTATTTATCCATAGACTTGTCGAACGCTAGATGTACGCTATTCTTAACAGCCTCCATCTGCTTTTTCAGTGTGGCAAGCATATCAGTGGGATCGCTCACAGTGTGTGCGTAAGATGAGCCCATCTTTGTATGAGTGCGTGTGGTGCTTCGAGAATTGTTGCTACGCGATTTTGACAAGCACTTGGGGTACAGGTAGGAAATTTTCTATAAATATATGTTGTACATTTTTATTTTCATTTTTTAGTAGTTCAGTGATTGTTAATGAACTCCACGTTAGGTTGATCAGAAGGTGGATGACAGATTGATCGCCTCATGGGGTCGTTCGACGTGTAGAATGCCGACGCGATTGTGATGACGAAGAAGCTGTGCTTGGTGCGCTGATAACTTCGTCGACCCAGTCCCCTATGCGTTCTTTAGCACCGATCCGCACACGATCAACGATGTTTGACCACTCTCGTTTCATCGCTCGTCTAGCAATATCATCCATGTTCGGCAGAAGAGACTGAAGACTTAGCCCTGAGCTTGTGTTGGAATCACTGAGCATAGGTTTGTTAGCTTGAACAGCTGATGCAGGTGTGAGAGTGATCGCATGACCTGCTGACCATTGGCGCGTCTCATGTGTACCGCCCTCTTCATTTTCAATGGCTTGGGCGAGATTGAAAAGTTTGACCTTATCCCCTCTTGCATAATGTCTTAAGAATGCGGTCCACCCAGAGCGACGACGCGTGTTGATGAACCACAGTACAATCTGAGTATATTTCAAACGCAGCGTCCGATCGCGTATGCATGCGTTAGTCTCAGCAAGAATCTGTTCTTTGTCTTCTCGCGAAGGAAATGGATGCCCCAGGTGGCGGAGAAACCAGTCACGCATGTGTTTCGCGTTCAACGTAGGATCTCGGCGGTCTCGCAGACTTCCTGATGCTCTTGAGCGTGGTATAGGACTGCGCAGAATGAGAACAAGCTCTTGACTTGCATTTGAATGAATGCGCTGCATCTGCGTCCGCTGCTCGTGCAGGATGTGGCCCAGTTGCTCAAGGCGATCACTCACTCTTGCACCAAGCTGCAATGTAGCATTTGTGAGTGTACCTTGCTCTTGCTGAAGAGCAAACTCGCGCCGTACAATTTCCGTGAGTTGCCTCAGATGACTGTAATAGGATTCATCTACCTCCCGGGTGAGTGCATCGAGCAAGGTATACTCGAATTCTAGCAGTTTCTGTCGAACTTCTTCCTGCGTCAACATAATGGAAGGTGTAGCAATGTTCCCTGTGGTCGTATAATTCAAAAGGCTATCGCTGCCTCATCGCTATCCTGAATCTCATTCAAGCCAACCCATCACCTACCGCATCAGTCTTGCCGGCGCTTCCGCACTTTGATGCGTGACACAAAGGATGCTTGCTTTTTCTGCTCCTCCACCTGCAAGTGGGCGCGATCAGACCACCCAAGCCAAGTGTACAACGTGGACGCTGGGCTCTGCCTAAGGTTTTGTGAGGTGCATGACGAACCATCTGCGTTTCTATGAAACAATAACAACTTGATGCTAGATGAGTCATGCTCTCTATCAAGTTGACACACGCTAGTTCGAGAAATCTGGCAAGATATTTTTGGAATAGTACGCTTCCATGGATCTTAGTGAGCCCCACTATAATTGTGCTAATAGTTGATACACAGTTCTCCGTTACTGGGATGCGGGACAGATCGGGACTGGGAATTGTAGTCTGACCAAAGAGCTTGAAAGGGAAAAAAAAGCCGACGTCACGCGATACGTGAACAAACACTCCTTTCGCCCGATGCATATCACGTCGAAGTCTCATCTTGTTGCGGGCTGTGACAATCTTGGGACACAAAGTACCTCCACCTACATATCTTTGGCGCTCAGGCCCTTCCGCGGTATTTGACTTATAAAGGCGTCAATGTCCATTAGCCACATAGCATAGTATGCATCCCGAGCTGGACTTCCTGGATGAATGCCTGTGTACGCTGCGCCACGTACGAGGCACATCTACGCCAGTGCTACCGAGTCCAGTGATGGATGCACCTGACGCGCAGTTAGATCTACAAAGTGTGCATTCACAGTCGTTTGTGGCCGCACTTCGACTGCGTCCTGTATCAAACGATGTGTATGACGCTCTCATCGACCTTTATGAGCGAGTTCTCGAGCAGTTGAAGCGCATGTACATGGACCACTTTCATGACGCTCAAATGCGCTGGGGCTCGGCCCGCCAGCGAGTCTTGCCACAAATCCAGCGCCTGTTTGAAGTCCAGTGCCAAATGGCAGCACGAGATATGCAAAAGGCCATTTTATCGCTCGTGGACGACAGACTCAAGACGTTTGCAGCTGATGCAAATGCACCGCATGAAACACATCGACCGCATAGCGTGCGTGCAACAGCCATTCTGGAGCGTGCATTTGCACATGCACCCAACATAACGCAGGCAGAGAAGTATAAATTGGCTCAAGCCACGGGCCTTCAGCCACGGCAAGTGACAATTTGGGTACGTCCACGCATTGTGCAAATGCATGCATACACACGCCTTGATAGAACATGCGTGTACTGACAACCCATTGCAGTTCCAGAATCGACGCAATCGACGTGCTCATGCTCGGCGTGCGGCGATTGTTGACTCTGGGCTTGTTTCGCCCGAGCCGGAGCTTCCACCCCCGCCGCGACTGGAGGCACCGCCGCCACCACCGTCAGTGGCGGCTGCACGGGTGGGACAAACAGATGATGGCAAAGATGACATGCTTGTCGAGGGTGAGGAGTCAGGCGCATCATCTTTGTCGGATTGGGCAAGTGCCACGACAGTGCCAAGTGATTCGCTTAGCTTCGACGCACCGATTCGTCCGTTCGGCTCGTCTTCGCCTGCACAACTTGCGAACTCGACATTCTCTACCTCACCATTGTCAACAACATCTTCACTTATCCTGCATGCTTCCCAGCCGCACATGTCACCACAGATGCAGACACAGGCGCAGATGACGCCCGTTCCACAAGCTCACACACAGACTCAGGCCCAGGGTCATACACAGCTTCCCATACAAGTGGCTTCTCATCCGCCGCCGCCCTCAATACCACTGCAATCGCAAGCATCCATGTCGATGACTCCGTTCCAAGCTCCAGCGAGTCCTGCCACCTTGTCAACGGCGGCAACAGCAACGAATACAACGACCAGGGCATCATCATTGTCTTCGACAACGACAACTTGTATGCCCTCTGCATCGACGGCACCCATCGTCTCACTCGATCAGTTGCTGGATCTCGACAATGCGCGGCAGTGTCTTGTTTTCAGCCCGCTCGATTTGTTGCCGCGCTTGGACTTTGACGACTTGCGACTTGATGTGCCAACAATTGAAAACTGGCTTGGTTTGCCATCCACACCAGGCGTATCATCTCTTCACGTGCCGCCGATCAGTGCGGGTGCAATGAGATCGGCCAAACTAGCGCTGTCGCAACCACTTAATGCGCCAGACGAGCTCATGGGACGAGCTGCCGATGAGGGCTGGTCCCTGTCTGAGCAACTAACGCCTCTGTGGAATGTGCCAACGGATGCTCATCGGTTAAGTGACCTGTCTTTGCGCATCGATGGCACCATGCTTCGTCGCGATAGTGTGATGAAGGCAGAGCGGATGGCACCACCCCCATCTGCGCCGCTTACGACCCAGTCATATCCACTCCCACTTTCAGCACGCTGGAATCATGACGCCATAGCTCCCAATGTGCTTACGTGGGATCTTTCACGTGGTATTTCGTCAACTTTAGTGCCTTAGTGACCATTTGAATGCAAGCGGAGGCGTGTTCTGTGATTGGCTCTGAGGCGCTCCGAGACAACATCGATGGCGTGCCACATACATTCGTGTGCAGCTTGTTCGTTGCCTAGCACGGATTCCTGTGGGTTATGGGGCAATAGGTTAGGAACGGATAGTTGTCAAACTGGTCAGTGTAGTCACACACAATCTTCTTCTCTCTATTAAAGACTGCAGCACGCGCAAGTGTGTGTGCATCTTTCTGGCTATAATCTCCTCAAGCCCTCTTCAGGATGGTAGATTCTTCTCCCATCAAAGAGGAGAAGCACTTTATCACCGAGGACAGCACCCTCGTTGATGGCCACATAGACGAAGAGTCTCGACCTGTGAATGCGACGGAAGACTCACAAACAGGTCATCACGAAGATATTCCGCCTGCTGAGGTACACTATGATGAACTGCCACAGGGAAGACAGCTTGGCACGATCTCTGCTATCTTCTTGATGGTAAATCGAATTCTTGGTACTGGTGTGTTCTCTACGACATCAACGATCCTCCAGCAGGGCGGCAGTGTTGGTATGAGTCTCATCTATTGGGTTATCGGCGGTTTAATTGCTGGTTGCGGCTTTGCTGTGTATGCGGAATTCGCCACGGCCATGCATCGAAATGGTGGTGAACTGAACTACCTGCAGCACGTGTATCGTAAGCCGAAACATATGGTTGCTTCCATGTATGCAGCGCAGGCCTTACTACTCGGTCAGGCAGCTGGTAATGCCAATGCTGCTGGTCAGTACTTTATTCGAGCTGGTGGTAAAAGTGCATCGGAATGGGGCTCCAAAGGCATTGGCATTGGCATTATCATGTTTGCCCTATTCATGCACGGCACTATGCTCAAGTGGGGTCTGCTCTTCCAGAACACTGTCGGTCTTTTCAAGGTGGTTATCCTGCTGCTCATTGTATTTGCTGGGTTCGCCGCACTTGCGGGCCACACAAAGGGCCCTACACCGCATAACTTTTCGAATGCTTTTGACAACACACGAAGCGATATCTACGGTGTATCGCAGTGCATTTACAATGCCATTTGGAGTTATGTTGGATATTCGAATTTGTTCTATGCACTCGGCGAGGTCCAGAATCCGGCACGCACGATGAAGATCGCCGGCATCGTTTCTTTGACAACACTGACCATTCTTTATGTGCTGTGCCAAATTGCTTACTTTGCTGCTGTGCCGCTGGATGAAGTCCTCGGCAGTGAACAGATTATTGCCGCGGCCTTTTTTAAACACATGTTTGGCGAGCGCTCGGCACAGGCCCTGTCAGTATTTGTGGCACTCTCTGCTGTTGCGAATGTGTTTGCTGTTTTGTTTGCTCAGGGTCGATTGAATCAAGCGTTAGGTCGTGACAACATCATTCCCTTTGCCAAAATATTTGCGTCTAATCGGCCCTTCAACACGCCACTAGCAGGGCTCACGTGGCACGCTATTGTGACACTGATTCTTATGCTTGCACCACCCCAAGATTCTGCGTATCAGCTGGTGCTGAGTATCGCACAATACCCACTTAACATTGTGAATACGGCGGTAGGTCTGGGATTGTGCCTGACATACTTGCCGCACAACTCGCGGTTCAAACTCTCGTGGCTTCGGGAGTGGCACCCGCTGTTTCGAGCGTCGTTCCCGATAGCGCTCTTCTTTACACTCGTCTCTCTTTTCTTGGTCATTGTGCCGTGGATTCCGCCGCCAGCTGGCGAAAAAACCGCCACCAACGGCGACATCTGGTATGGCTTGGCACCTGCAGTAGCCTCGGGCTTCTTTGGCGCTGGATTTTTGTACTGGTTTGTCTGGTATGTCATGATGCCAAGGATCGGCAAGTACAAGCTGGTCGAAAGGCAAACGACAATGAAGGATGGCACGCCCGTGATGGCATTTGACCACGTGCCTCGCGCCTCCCTTCCAAAATAATGTATTATAGTTCAACCTAATGCATCTCATGTTATGAACAGATGGTTTGAAGAATCAGATAGGCAGCACCACCGGCATTGGGAGGTGGTGAGAGAGCCCGCGTAGTGCAGGGTCGCGTTTCGCGTCGTGGCATGTTATTTTGCGGTGAATGAGCTTGTTCCTTGTTGATCGATAGTGGAGGGCATCCCATGCATCATACACGAATCCTTCTCCACATTCAATGGGCACTGTCATGGACCCCGTCTGAGTGGGCGACGAACAAGATTTTGTCCATATCCTCAGGAGCAGCCTAAGCTACTTACACTGCTCTCTCAGGCACCCATCCGCATAGCGATAGTATCGGCTGCGTACGTGAATATGTCCCATTCATTTTCGCAGGTCGACGTGTTTGCCTCAGAAAGCCTCACAGGAAATCCTGTGGCTGTCGTCCACGACGCCGATGATCTGAGCGATGAACAGATGCAATCGCTTGCTCGATGGACCAATCTGTCCGAAACCGCATTCCTCTTGCAAGCGACACACCCTGATGCTCATTACCGTGTTCGAATTTTTACGCCTGGATGCGAGCTGCCATTTGCCGGGCATCCGACGCTCGGCAGTGCGTACGCTTGGCTTTCGGCTCGGAAGCATGACCAAGATGGGGCTGCGCGGCAGAATGGTGTAGTTGTGCAAGAGTGCGGTATTGGCTTGGTCCACATTCGCTACGACCATGATACGCTAATGCTCAAGGCGCCTGAACTCCACCGGCATGAGCCTATTGACAGTGCGACGCTTGATCAAGCACTAAGCGCCATGAATCTGAGCAAGAACGAGATCGTCGAGGCTTGGTGGATTGTGAATGGCCCGCGATGGATGGGATTTCTATTACGAGATGCTCAGGCAGTACTCGCTGTCGACCCAGATATCAGGCAAATCCACAAATTGGGCTTCCATCTCGGGCTGATCGGTGCACACGCCTCAGGAATGCCGGCCCACTTTGAAGTGCGCGCGTTCGCGGAGGGCTTTGAGGATCCTGCGACGGGCAGTTTGAATGCTGCGCTGGCGATGTGGCTAATCCGTTCGAACCAAGCACCCAAGGCATATACGGTGCGGCAGGGCACGGCCATCGGTCGACGAGGTGATGTGCGTGTGATGACGGATGAGCAAGGGGACATATGGGTTCAAGGGCGATGTGTGCGTGTGATCCGTGGCGAGCTGTGCATCTAGATGAGTCAAGTGGCGTGTAGGTGAGCCGCTCCGTGCGTGATGGCGGGGTCCATGTCGTCTTTTTGCTTCATGGCATCCATTCGTGGCCTCAAGGTTGGGCCTCATTGTATGGTCCTTGCACCCGACCACATGCTTTACTACGGGCCCTATGTACTCAATGGCGGCTTGACTGGCACGCCCAACGACTTCAGCACAAGTTCCATCATTCGGTGCTGTGTTCTTGTCCAAGGTCGGCCTGGTGAACGGAACGACGCCTGGAATAATTCACGCAGCTGCGTGCGAAGCACACGCAGTGCCACCAAAGAGGGCGCGTCGTACGTCGTCATTCGCACGCGATTGTGGTCAATGTACATGCTGCGGCTCGTGTGCTTGAACTCGGCATCTCCGCCGACGAGAAGCACCATTCGATCGTCGACGACGGCCGTCTCCCATGCATATAGCCGGAAAGAGTACACAATCGCATGGTACAGCACAAAGTGTGTGGATGTTGTGCCGAGCGCACGGCGTGCATTGACGGACGACGGATGGACGAGTGCCGGCTGATTGTTCAAAAGCGTACGCATCTGCTGTGTATTCTCATCAACCTGCAGCAGCTTTGGGTACATGGCCGTGACAAGCGCAAGTGTGACGACAGGCGCGCTTTGTCCGTACACATCGAGATGCTCAGGGATGGACATGAGCTTGGGCCGCCCGTGTCGAGCGCGGCGCCTGGCCAGGTCATTCCGCACGCTGGCCTCGACACGCACAAAGCCCGTGTCGACGAGATAGGCAAAGTACTGCTGACGGAGCTCTTCGATTTGGTACAGCACATCGGCGCTGAGCGAATGGGCCGTGCAAAACGACTGTCCCTGATGCCGCCCGACGGCAGCGCGCCATGCGTGGAACATTTGCGCGAAGGCCATAAAGTCGCTGTCATGTGTCTGGAAGGCCGAGCGGCCGCGGCCTGTCTCGCGGCCCATGCTTTTCAGGAACGGCGACTTGGCATTCAGCACTGCTGCAATAGATAGAGCTGCATCCACACAGCCCAGCAGCACAGAGACGAGGAGGAACTTGGCCAAGTGCACGTCCAGCGGCATGTGGCACAGATGACGGCCGAGAGGAGTAATGTCCTCATTGGGTGTGAGCGCCTCGACTTCCACGAGCGAGGCTACAGCTCGCTGCACATTTACAGCGAGCGGAGGGTCCAGAGCTTGAGCGAGTGCATTCTCGATGCTGGTCCCAATGCGCAGTGGCATGACTTTCAGCTGCAGAGCGAGCTCTTGCAGCGAGAGACGCAGCATCTCGGGCACCGGGTGTGGGTCCATGTAGTCGTCGTGCCGCTTGCGGGTGAAGAGGTGGAAGCAGATTCCATGCTGCACACGTCCAGCACGTCCGCGCCGCTGCTTTGCATTGCTGCGCGCGATGAAACAGTCGACAAGGCGGCTGATTTTGCGCTTTTCATCATACCGCATTTCTCGATGCCGACCTGAGTCCACGACACATGTAATGTCGGGAATCGTGATACCTGTTTCGGCAATGTTTGTTGCGAGGACAATCTTGCGCTGGCCTTCTGGTGGGGGCAAGAACGCGGCGCTTTGCTCTTCTGTCGCGACACTCGAGTGCAGAACATGCACTTGACACTCGGTCTGGAAGCGCCGCAGCTCCGTCAGGTGCCGGAGACACTCGCGAATCTCGCCCATGCCCGGCAGGAACACAAGAATCGCACGGCTAAAGGACGCATACTTGGGTTCCGTGCAGATACGCTCCAGTAGCGCTGTCAGCAGTTCGTAATTGATCTTGTGTTCGTTCAAATGCAAAAGTGTATCGATGGTCTTGGCACTGTACCGTGGAGTGGGTCCATTGGTCGTGCCGTTCACTTGTGAGACGGCGCCTGCATCATCAAGCTTCTTGCGTTCGCTCGCAGCCTTGTCCTCGTTGTCATGACTGTCGCCGTCATCCTCCTCACCATCGACCAAGTCGCCATCCACATCTTCTTGCACTTCGACCTTGTTGAGCTTCTCTGTCTGCCGTGCATACGGCGAGTTCAGATCCAGTGTATAGTCGTCGCACAACTCCAACACGTCCTCTAAATAGTGCACATCGACAGGGAACGTTCTTCCCGGCACTGCCAGCGTGGGACAGCCACCAAAGTAGGCGCTTATGCGCTCAGCGTCCAACGTGGCCGACATGAGCACAATCTTGAGATCCGGCCGTTCGTGCATGAGCGTCTTGAGCACAATCAGCAAGAAGTCCGACTCGATGGACCGCTCATGCACTTCGTCCACGATGATGTGCGTCACATCGTCTAGCACAGACGACTCAAGCATGCGCAACACAATACCTGTTGTAGCATAAATCAGTCGCGCATTAGCTCCGATCTGGCTCTCGAGACGAATCGCATACCCAACAAGGCTCTCTGACGAGCCGACCGAGCGGGGCGCCTCGCCCATTTCCTGCGACACACGTTCAGCTAGCGAGATGGCCGAAATACGCCGTGGCTCCGTCACATAGATCTTGCATGGTTCGCCACGCGCGAGGCAGTCTTCCATCAAGTAGGCCGGTAATTGCGTGGATTTTCCGCATCCCGTCTCACCACTCAGCACCACGACTTGGGACGTGGCAACACTCTGAAGGATCGTGTCGCGAGCTTGGTAGATCGGCAAGTCTTGTCGGCCACGCAGCATCAGCTCGTATGCCTTGGACGATGCACGATGTGCCCACATCTCGGCGAGCTGCGGCTGGGCCTCTCGTGTTCGGGAACGTCGCACTGATGGCGTGGATGCCGGCTCTGACTCGGGTTGCGCACGACGCGAGTCTCGTTTCAGCGCCTGCTCCGTCTCGGGAACACGCATCGCTCGGTTTCGGTGCTCAAGCAGGTGCTGGACATGCAGCACCTCGTCGCGGAGAAACGCATGCTTCTGCTCCATCCGCATTTGCTCCAGCTCGTCCCAAATGTCCCGAAAGCCTTTGGAAAGGTGTCTTTGCACTTGGCGCTCACGCCCGAAGCAATTTAGGGCAATCGTAGCAACGTAATCATCAGCCAGTGCCCGTGTCGCACATCCCTCTTTTGTGAGCTTGATCGTGTCGACAAGTGGCGGTCGACCGCCACTCGCATTCCACTGGATCTGCAGCTGACTTCGCACGGCCGACTTACCTGACACGAGAGTGAATTTGTGCTGTGCATATGGGTCCACGGCCTTGAGCACATCAGTCAGCAGAGAGCGCGGCGAACGCTGTGTGCTTTGGGCAGGTATGTCGCGAAGTCGGACGCTGACATCGCCCGTGGCGCCGCTGCTTCCTGGCTCGTCTGGCTGCTCAAAGAGACCAGCAGAGTCGCCCAGAGCCCCAGCCTCATCGTCATCAGCAGGATCGGGTGCATTGTCTTTCGCATCGCCGTGGGCGTCCGCATCAGTATCGGTGCCGCTGGGTTCATAGCGATTTGCATTTGCCACCTCGTCGCCGCGGCCGGCCGATGTTTGCTCATCAAGCTGCTCAATGTCAGAGCGTCTTTGTCGCTTTGCCTCTTCTTCTCGCTGTATGGCAGCCATTTTTTCTGCCTCTTCGGCCTCCCGCTGCCGCATCCGCTCGCGAAAACGTTGCGTTGCCAACGTTCGGTGGAACTGTGGCTGAATCTCACTTTGCTGCATCACATCCTTCGTACGCGCGGCAAGGCGGTCAAGCTGTCTCTGCGCCTCAGCCTCAGCGACCAACTGCGCCAACTCATCGTCAGGCGTGCCGCCGAGCATTTTCCGTCGTCGCGAGCGGTCCTTGTCCACCTGCATAGCCACGATCCGCGCCGTGCACCAGGCCTCGATAGGGTGTTCAATGACATCCAGTAGCGCATCGTCTGTATCAAGAAGCGCATTCAACGAAGTGACAACGGTCTCTGTGCCACGTCGGATCACATCTAGCGTCTCTGCGTCAAGACTTGCAGCCGAGACCAGTTTGGATGCATCGTTCTTTTTCTTCTTTTTCTCTGCGTCATCTGCGAATGACCCCATCTCGCTCTGCTCTGCACGCGTAAATGTGTAACCGTCATACATAGGAGGAATCGAGTCGTCCATTGATGCAGCTTTGGGCGCCACGTACTCTTGTGGCGCATCCACATTCAGCGACAAGGTTCGATATGTGCGCACGTCGAGCTGTGCCACAAGCCAGGCGACACATTCTTCGATATCCAGATTGGGCGCATAGGTCAATGCTAATGTCGCTTGCTCGCGCGAGAATCCCAAGCTCAGAAGCAGTTCCCATGTCGTCAGAGCACGCTCCAGAGCTTTCGCCTCTGACTCTTCAGGCATGGACATGCCGAGCATATTCTGGAGGATCATCCGACCATCGCTATCGCCATTGTCTTTGTTGCCGTCGGCGCCGCGTTCCTCGGCCAGAAATGTCGCTTCCTCGCACTTTGTGATGGGCTCACGTCCATCGCGCGTGAGCGCAAGTGTCTCAGCACACACATCAGCATCCATCGACACTGGCAAAAGTGTCTTGGAGAAGCGTTGCTGAAACTGAATTGTCTTTCCTCGGCGCTGCGTCTCCTTCTCTACTTTGGGGTATACCTGCTGAACAATGTTTTGTAGCGCCTGCAACTCCTCAGCCTCAGGATCAAATGCATCTTCACCGCCTGTTGGCCCCTTTGATTTGTGTGAATCTGTCATTTTCGTTGCGACTGCTGTCATCTGGCCATCAGGATGACTATGAGGGTGGCTTGACTCAGCCGCTTCTCGCTGCTTCGTCGCTCCCGACGCTATTGCGTCATTTGTGCGCTCATTGGTCGTAGGCGTCTCTCGCTTCGGCACAGACGTCGTAGCAAAGCCACGCTGCACACTGCTCTTCAGCTGGGGCTTCTTCTTTTTCACCATGTCACTCGCGAAGTTGTCGTTGTGAAGGCTTCCAACTTGGCCGATGACAAAGCGCTATGGGAATCACTTACGCGTCTCCTCAACACCCCCTCACTCTGATGTCACTAATGCGGAGGCTTACACACATTTCCCAAGTGGACGAGGCAGCGCAGCGCAGCCAGCGAGGCTACTAAGCAAAACCCTAGCGAATTCATGTGTCGTTCCCATAGCGCGCCGACATACTCCATTTGTTTGTCTCTCGACTACTCCGAAACGCCCTGGTAGGCACAAATAGATTTGTCGATGTCTTGTAGGCCTCGAATTGCTTCCACATGGCTGAGCAGGCCACACCCCCATTCCCCTCCATTTTTTTTGCACGCGCTCAAATTGGAGTGTGACAGGCATCGCGTAGGTAGACCAAATTGGCGAGCGAAAGAATACACACCCCAACGAACTATTTTGGGTAGGTTAAACCGGCTCTTGTTTCTTAGCGCCACTGAGTGACGCGCCCCTTATTGAGTGGCGCACATCCTGTTTCTGCTCTCTGTGCCGCGCATAGCATGACTGAAACAATAACGGAATCGCGCGGTGGCACTCCCATGTCGGAGGCTGTCGCACAAGGGTCGCCAGCTAGTGGTCCTTCGACGGCTCGCACGTACGTACGACGCTCCTATATGTATAGGCACTCACCATCTACCGTGTCGACAGGTCATCGCAGGCACGAAACCAGCCAGTAAAACGTTACGATGGCGAGCCACTATCCCGCACAGATGTACAGCACGCGATGCTGTGCTACCTATTTTCCGACACGCGCCGTGTGTTCACGAATCCACGCGCTGGCTCTCGCGGAGCACGCATGTCATCTTTTGTACAAAGTGTCGGCAACCAAGCAGACGACACGACGTCTTCTCAGGCAAATGATACCGACAAGTCCGCCATATCGAATGCGCCTTTGGCTGTCCAGGCATGTGTGGCCTCAGCGATGGCCGGGCCCTACCCGACATTCGTATGGCCATACGGCCAATCCGCAGGCTCCGCACGCCGCGCAGACGAGACTCCAGACGAATACGAGACTTGGAAACGTCGGCGGACGTCGTATCTGACGTGGCGCGACTCGCACTATCCCATGTCCATCACCCCTGTTGACGAGCTCGATGGCCATGAAGGTGGGCAGGAGAAGCCTGCGGCGGCTGCGCATGCTCCTACTGACGACGCGCAAGTTGCGAACGAGGCATCTGGCGCCGGTCCCTCGTCGTGGGCGCATCCTGGAGCTGAGAAACTCACGTTCAAAGAACTGTACATTGAGGCACTCATGAACAGTGGCAAATGTACCAAGAGCATGCGAGAAAAGTGTTTCTTGGACGAAGAGTATGCGGAGGACTTTTCAAAAGTGTGCTTGCTTGTGAATGTCGGTCGTATCAACACGACTTTAGCATTTTACCCCGAGATGAAGACGATTCTCCGCAGCTATCATCCTGTGCCATCGTTGCAAAAGTCCGAAAATACTCGGCGCAACATGCAAGATGCGCCGCGTATGAAGTCGCTCCTCAAGGCCGTGCTTCTTCCGCATGAGCGTCCAGGTCCGCCGGGTGGATCTAGCACTGCATCTGCATCTGCCAAGCATGTCGGCCATCTCGACACGGAAGAGGTACCTGCTGATATCGCAGAGACTGCACGGCGTCTGCGTCTTGAGCGTCGTCCACCGACATCCGTCGTCACCCTGATTTTCCTTTTGACGCACCAGGCATCTGACATCATGTCCTTGCATTTCCCTCCTCCATTTGACATGCACTCTCTCTTCTTCCCGCAAGCGTCGCATCCCGTGTCGGCCAAGCACCGTGCCAACGTATTTCTGTGGCTCCTGTACCACTACTTAGAGGGACCTGCCGCTCTGCCTCCAGGCGCTCCTGGCTCAGAGAATCCGTTCGATGACGATGTATCGCGTGCTGCGAGGCGGCAGGCACGCACCGCCTGGATTCAGCAAGGCTCTGTTCCACCTACCGATGCAAATCCTCTTTGGCGTGGCACACCGAATCCCGAGTACCGGCGCTGGCGCGAGCTATATGACCATCCCAATGACGCCAACGGTGACTCTGGCACCTCGTCCTCATCCTCATCTCGTCGTCCCGCACGCAAGCGTGCCGCCGATGTCGATGATCCGGACACGCCGCCATGCCCGGAGTCGCATACCGACCGTCTCTTGGTGCCAGCGATGCCATATATATCCTCCGAAGCCTATATGCAAGAAGACGCTGACCCGCCTGAGGAAGTTGCTTGGGGTAAGCAAATGCAAGAAGAGCGTGCCGCTTTCCTCGTCCGCTTCCAGGAAGAGGAGCAGGCCAAGGTTCTTGCTCAGAGCGGGATTCTTGATGATCCCGAGCACGGACGTTCCGATGAGGCCAAGCCGAAGAAACGTATCCCCGTCAATACACAGAGTTGCTATCCATTAGCCAATATCCTTGCCAATGCCGCAGCTGCGGGCTCGCACGCAGGTGCATTGACCCGCTCACCCATCGGCTTTGTCAAGCGCGCACGTCTTTCTTCACGTCACTCTCATCCACGCGATCATCGACTCACGCCATCGGAAAGCCAGGAACTGGATGTCGAGCACACATCAGATGCAGCAGGCGCGTTAGAACATGGGTCATTCTGGGATTTGGACTTGTCTGCTGCATCTCATGAGCCCCAGCAGTCCATGGTTCAACATGCGTGGGACTTGGTGAAAGCACAGGAAGACTTTGATTCAGACACGGACGCACATGATGACCACGATGATGAACAACTGCTTGCACGACAGCTGCTTGTTCTTCGCCGGACGCGCGAGGCGCGCGGCGAGTCCGAGTCTTCGGCCAAATCTGCTACAGAGGCCGCTGCCTCATCGACACCTCTCGTTACGTAGCCATCCTCTCGCCTCCTCTCTCTGTTCCTCTTGCTCGCTCTTGGCACCAAATGACATCCGTCCTCTTCCATCTGATCGTTTTAGTCTCACGCGGATTTACGCAGGTGCCACTTTTCCTCCACATGATCTGTGCTGTGCCTCCTATGTGTCAATGTCGCGTCATTGTACATAATTTCGACCTTGGCGATCATCATGTTCCGTCCGAGCCGTGCATGGGCAAACGATGGCTTTGAGGCATATCGACTAGCCACTGCAAGTAATGTGCACATGCATGTGCATGCTCTTCCAAAAAGCGTACTTGTCCATAACGTACATGCCGCTGCCACAGTTGGGTACAAGGAGCTCAAGGCCCAGTCAGCTCAAAAGCCACTTGCCGCATTCAATAATGCCGTTGCCTACGTGGCATCGGACGGATCGGTCGTGCAAGCAAATCTACACGAGAGTGTAGCATCATTCCAAGTGCACGAAAACCCATGTGCGGATGCGTGGAACGGCGCTGAGCGTATGCCATCGGTGGTGGCGCTCGATCCATCGACGTGGATCGTGAGCGGGATGGGCTCCTCGATCTTCGTCATTGAGGAGCAAGCACAGTACATGATTCACATTCCCGATATCCCAGATTCCGAGAAAGAGTCACGCCAAAATCGTGCAGCGAATCTCCCCTGGTATGTCTTTCAAGCTGAGGCCGCGTCAGATCATGTCCTGTTCCTGCTTCAGCGAGCATTTCGATTGCGCGACACACACCAAACCGGGTTCGATATTATTCGCGTGGCGGTTTGTGACAGACAACCCGAAATTTTATGGCACGTTACGTGCGCGCAGCCTATTATGTATGCGCATTGCCACGGGCGTCAAGCACTCCTGGGCGCTGAGGTGCCTGTATCTACGACAGATGACACAGGCTCTGCACCTCGTGTACCTCCTTACACGTGGAAGCAAGACAATCAATCTGTTACAGTCACGTTTACGCTGCCTTTGAGCGTGCAGAAGCAACAAATGCACGTGTCACTTTCTCAGCAAGGCTTTCGTGTGTCATTGGAGGCTCCAGAAGCACGAATCATTTCTCTGGACGAGTGCACATCGCTGGTGCCACAAATTGTTGCAGAGGAATCGATACGTCGAGGTTTGTACGAAGCATGCACACTGTGGGCACCCATCCATCCCGACGATAGCACATGGACGTGGGAGCCACATGCTCAGCACCATGTCTTGGCCTTACATTTGGCCAAAGCCCATCCAGGCACTCGCTGGCCGAGTGTATTTTCAGACGATGATGGTGTATCTGAGACGCTTGATGCATCTGAACTAACCCCTATGCTTGACCGCACAAACAAATACACCTCGTCGAGTCTTCTTCAAGACGGCCTTGAGGACGAGGACTGGCAGAATGGTACGTCTTGGGTCATTTCATACGTGGACGCAAATGGTCTTGTATCACAAGCAAAGGATCAAGCAACGTTCTTGGCTTCCAGTGTATCTAAGAGCTGCCTTGGTATAGATCCAGCCATTTTACTTAAATACGACGTCGACGGCCATGTGTTTGTTCCTCCAAGAGCGCCTCTGTCTTTAGACGCCTGGACTCACACAGAGACGGTACCGGCTATTAGCTATGTTCTTGCCTCAAAGCGCGATGCTCATCCCGTGTACATGTATCGCAATGGGCTAGCGACGTGGCTCATCGTCATCGAGTCACGGCCTTATTCTGCACCAAAGCATTCAGGCTCGCTGATCTACATATATGGAGCGCCCGGCTCGCCGCGTGCAGATCATGCGTCTTTGGCACCAGCAGCCTTGGCTGAAGCAGTGAGAAGAAACGAGCCACCAGCGTCAGGTTTGTGTCGTGTGCTTTCTATCGACGCAGGGCCTATCCTCGATGTGGTAGTGCTTCCAAACCAGGGAGAACGGATGGTTTGTCTTTGTGAATCATCGCTCCTCATCATCGACGGGGCATTTTCGCTCTGAGGGAGTGGTCATTTGCACGAACCGCTGCTCCAAATACGCCTTGAGCTGGGGCATTGTGTTAAAGGAACCTTCTGCTCCATCCAGTGGTATAAGCGGGCCACGAAGCAGTCCCTCGTAGTATGAACGCGTGTGCGGAAGCTTCCCGAGTCAGACATCCATTTAACACACCTTGGATACACCCTGGGCAGCTAGGGCTTGTGCTTTCTCCAGAGGCAACGAGAACCCAACAGCTGGATGAAAGGACAAGTAGTGCTGTAAGAGGGAGCAATGCATGAGCATATGTGCCGAACCAATGCAACTAACCTTCTTGTGCTTGAGCCGGTTCGAGACCAAGTCATTCGATATGACCTGTCATCAGAATACATGCGCGCAGACGTACGTGCAAATGCAGGTGTCTCATAGAAGGAACGCTGTGAAAGCCGCAATGGACGTGCCATGCGACACCCTCGGCATGTTGGTCCTTATCGTCACTGCATGGATAAAACGCATAGTGCCCATGTGGCTCAATTCGCGCCTGGCGCATCGAGGCATGAATGCGATGAACTAGCTAGCACATTGCGTTAGCGGTGTGCTTTCTGACTGTTTGTACGTACTCGATGGCGCGCTTCGCCAAGGCGGTCTAGAACAGCCGAGGCGTGTCGACTTTGTAGAAGGGCTTGAATGGAGTCCAAGTCTCGAGTTGGGACTTGAACACGCGTGCTTATCCCTTGATCTTGTACATCTATATAGAATGGTATACGTGGGAGAATGAGGAAATGGTATTGTGCTTTCGCATATCCATCACAAATCGTGTAGGTGTATGGGTCGTGGTCGACCAGCATGTCAGGAGGCATTGTCGTTTCATCGCGATGGGCTGCAATGTATTTTAGCGCATCATACCACGCAGCACCTGGCGGGCCAAACGTCCACGGCTGAGTACTCCGAGCCAAAGGCAAAGGCGTTACTGCACGAGCCATCCTTTCCCCATCAGCGAAACAAGCCAAAAGCTCTTTTCCCCACGCAGGGAATGCCTTGCGTTTGGGTCTGTTCACGAACGGACGCCAGGCTGATTTGATATGGAGGCGTGTATCATTGCATACGTGCTTGGGCGTCCGAGGCTTGTGTGGGAAGGGCAGGGGGAGGCCGGGCGACGGCAAGCAAGTGGCCGTGCGCAGGAGCTCCGATGTGGCTTTCTTCACGTGACATGCGCGTCGCGCTCGTCTGCATGCTGTGTTAATGTCTACTGTCTAACCACGTGTGTTGTGTGAGAATGTATCCCAAGTGCCATGCCCTGATATTGGCGGCGCAATGGCGTGCCACTGGCACACGTCCTTGGCGTGTAGCAACCACACAGTAGAAAGCCGGAATGTCACCAGCGACATATCCCTCAAGTACAGGTGTGCGGCGCTCTCGTCGTCTTGCAGAGCGCCGGGAGGCTTCCGATACACAGATGGCTGCTGCCGCGTCAGCCACTATGTCGGTTCCACCTCCTGCTCCGCGTCTCGATAGTGACGACATCCAGAGCTTTGATGGACCGCGCCCAGCATGGCTCACAGGTCATGATACCCGTTCAGACACGCTGCCGGCATCGCCGAAGCGTGGTGATTCTACGTTCGAGCCCCGTGTGCTTCCCCCGCTTAGCCAGCATGCTATGATGAATATGCCGACAGAGGCTGACACTCGTGGCATGGGACTCAGATTGCCGAGCCGTCCGCGTGACAAGACTATACCATCCTATGCTGCGAAAGATATTGCTGAAGAAGGAGAAGCGTTCCCGAGTGCCTCAGTCGCGTCGCAAACAAGAGGCACATTTCCCTCATCCCAAAACAGTTTGAGTCTCGGAATCGACGACTGGCCACTTTTTGAACCTCTTACCACATCATCCCATTCACGAACCCAGCCACTTGCGTCAGAAGGTCCATCCTATTCACGTCTACCATCTGGACAAGACTCTGAACGACATGGATCTTCGATGCCCACTGCGCCCCATATTGGGCCACTTGAATCGGGCCGTTTCTCGCCAGTAAATATGCCAAAGCATCACAATGAGCTTGTGCACGCCGAGCACGAGGATGCAGAAATCCCACAGCGCCACACATCTTCTCACATGCGTCGATCTGTCTCGATGCAGCGGGAAAGGCCCCTTTGTCTCGAGGGAATGCCAAGTGAGACAGGTGTTATGGGCCTTGGCATTTCATTTAGTTCGAAAGATACGACGAACAATCCAGAAAGCAAGAGCATTGTCGAAAATATGACATCCTCACTGAAATGCATGTCTCTTGAAAAGAAGCCAGCGCAAGCAGTATCGGTGCTCCGAGAACGCCCGTCGAATACCGCGCCGAAGCGCGTTCCCTTTGCCGAGAAGAAGAATCCTGTGGATACGGGGGCAATGAAAACCAAGAACAGTGTATCATCACTCAAGGCCGGCAGCAGTACCCTGGAGCTCCATGCATCGGGTCGGAGTGTGCTTGATGAAAATGGGAATCCTATTGCATATACAATCCCTACAAAGCGGTACACCATGCCAGTGTCTCGAAAGCCACGCAGCAGCACATCCCAGTCTGCGATGCATCGAGACCGATCAACGTTTTCGCTTGCGTATAGCAAGCACGGACGCTTCAATACTCAGCCGGCGCTTCATGTTGGGTCGCGCCGTATGTACGCGCTACGTTAATGTTGTTGTATTGGTTGACTCAGGCGCTGCGACTGGCATCATGACTACTGTTGCTAGGCAGAGGTCCCAGAGCACATAGTTGGAAAAACCGTTCACGAGGAATGTACACAAGTGCCGCACGTTTGTGGGGCAGGTCAATAAGCTGTGCACATGTGTTAGTAACAAGCAAGAGGCAGTTTAGATCGTTACCACATACCTTTTCTACATGTCCGCCGCATAGGCACTCGTACTCGACCATCTTGACATTACTTGCACGAGGCTCACTCACTACGCGCATGGTCCGCGGATCGAGCAGGAACAGCATGTGAATAAGACTTCCCATCCATGATCGGACACGGTGTGGGCCGCGGAACCGTTCTTCGCCAACGAGCGCATGGAAGCCACGGTCAAAGTCGCCAGCATCGAAATACGTGCGCAGCGCGGATTCTTTAGCATAATATACTTCCATGTATCCGAATGGCTCGCCATCCCATTCGCCTATGAGTGCGAGCGAGTCGCTAGATGCCTCCTGCTCTTCCAGATACTTTTTGTGTGCTTCACGCGGCATGTCCTGTCGCCAACCTGTGTTGACTCGTTCAGTGGCGTGCCACTTGTGCAGCAAGTCAACATCCATGTCAGATGCAGAGCTTGCGCAACGGAAGGTGAGCGTCTGGCCGAGCTCTGGGATAAAACGCCGATAAATAGGGAGACTCCTGGCTGCAACTCCGGTGTCCATGGTCTTTGCGGGTGCTCGGAAAGGATGCAGGGATGTGGTTGTCACCCCATGGGCGGAGAGTTTGTGCGTACCAAGCACGACAGGAAACGTAGTCCCGGGCTCGAGAGTTGGAACCCAGATGCTTGGTCCGAAGGGCCCTGCACCTTGCCAAAATGCAGCGCGCGATACTAGGAGGGGCGCATGGCCGTGGGCATTCACATGTGCTTGTGGCGTCGATGACACATTGTAGCTCGCATTCACATGTGCAGGGTGTGGGATAGCCAAGCCAGAGGCCAGGAGCGGTAAGCGCCAAGGATCTTGTTCGTCGCTTGTAAGGACAAACCATTCCTGATCAGGCCAGAGTGTGAAGAACGCGTACAAGCACGTCCACACTTGCACAAATGTTAGATCTTTGTTGAGGGAAGCTTGAGCCATGCGCTGAGCGCGAGCTACGAGCGAGTTATCGTTGGGCTCCTGGGACGGGTGTGTGTAGGGCGCACAGGGGGACAGAACACGCATCACAGCATCCGGTGCTGACAATGCGTCAACAGACGCGTCGATGCGAATCAGATGCACAATCCGACCCTGCTCCACAGCTGCTGTGCCGTTATCTGTTGGCAGCTTTGACTCATGCGCGTCGTGCTCGACGTGAATATAGAGGCGCGTATCAGCACCGATACATAGTGGGTATGTGCGAGAGGCCACTACAGTAGGCGCGTGAAGCTCGCGCCGAAGGAGCGCCGACATCATAGATCAGGCTAGCCCAAGAAAAGCCTGGCTACGTGAGCAGCGACGAACTCGCGCGAGTGGCACGCGACAATGATGAATGGAGCGAGGAACGATGCCGAGCGATTGCTGACATAGGCGCTCCACATTATCAGATCGGACAAGACATCCTTGTGCAGGTGTGATTCGCTCAATAGGCTTGGGTGGGTGCAGCTTGTGCTCTCGTTGATCTTGTCCATGATTTTCCCAGTGATAAATTTTTGGGAAGCGGACGTGGACGAATCGTGACAAACTCAAGTTGATTTCGAATCGCTCCCAAGCCAGGCAACGCTCGCGTGGGCTCGCAGATACACCTCCTTCCTCCCCAGCACACAGACAGATCCTGCTGCCCCACCCGTCCCAACCCAACGATAGCTTGCGTGAGCAGTATGACGATCTATGATCACCTGGGTGTTGGGTTCGGGCCGGCGAACCTAGCGCTGTGCATTTCACTGTATGAAAATGCTGATGCAAGGGCCTCGCGTTTTACGATGTGTTTCATTGAGCGGCAGCCTGTTTTTGCATGGCATCCATCCCTGCTTCTCCCTGGTGCACAGCTGCAAGTATCGCCGCTGAAGGACCTTGCAACGATGCGTGATCCCACATCTTCGTTTACGTTCCTGAACTTTTTGCATGAGCACGGACGTCTGATGCCATACATCAACCGAGAAGAAAAAGTGCCAAGCCGCCGTGAATGGAGTGCGTATCTTGCATGGGCTGCTAAAAGAATGGATTCATTCGTTCGCTATGGCCGTCAGGTCGTCGACATTGTGCCGATCGAAGAGAATGGCTCGTTCTCCTATTTCCAAGTCGAATGTCTCGAGAACTCGACGCAAAAGCGCGAGGCGTTTTTCGCACGCAACGTGAGCCTAGGTGTTGGTGGTTGGGCCAACATCCCGGATGTGTTCCAGCCTATGTACAAGCACCCCCTGCCGGCGTCGGAGGCAGTGTGCCGCGTCGTGCATGCCTCGTCATTCCTCCCACAAATGATGCACTTGGGTCCTGTTCTAAATGCAACACAACTGTCGTCGCGGCCGCTTCGGCTTGCGGTCATTGGCGGCGGCCAGTCGTCGGCAGAGATGCTGTGCTATCTTCGCCATCACTACCCACAGGCAGCCCTGGACATGATCTTCCGCGCGCCTGCTCTTGTGCCGTCGGACGACTCGCCATTCGTCAATGCAGCAGCGTTTGATCCCTCCAGTGTCACGACATTCTGGGAGAGCACTGCGAGTCAACGGAGGCGGCAGCTGGCTGAGTTCAAGCGCACGAACTACTCGGTTGTGCGAAACGATCTGCTGTCGGAGCTGTATGAGATCGTGTACGACCAGGATGTCAACTACCGGGAGCCTTTGGAAGAGGACATGGGTCTCGTGCGTATTCTAGCGAGCACGGAGCTTGTGCGTGCTGAGCAGCTGCCTGACGGCCGTCTCCAGATCGACACGCGCACGAATGTTGGCGAGCGTCTTGAACGCACGCACACGTACGATGCTGTCTTCCTCGGCACGGGCTTTCAGCGAGATCCGTCTCAGCTTCCCTTCGTCCGTACGCTCGCAAACCACTTCCCATTACTGTCGCAACAAGGCAGTGCACAGCTCCGCGAGCAAGAACTCGCTCTTGATGACCAGGTTTCCCTGTCGCAGGATCCGGACAGCCTGCGTGCGCAGCTCCGCGGCATCACGCGGGACTACCGCCTTGTCCCATCCGATGCGAGTCAATGGAAGCTTCCTCTCACGCCGCCATCATCAACGATTCAGCATATTCCGCGGAGTCAACTTGGCCGCGAGGGTCGCCGTGAGCCGACTCTGTCTCGCCACAATGCGAGATGGCCTCCAGCGTCTTCCACGCATCCTACCAGCGAGTCGACATCCACATCCACATCCACATCCAGTGCGCCTCTGAAGCCGATGGCTGGTGCAGTCTTTCTCTTTGGCTGCAATGAGCCGACGCACGGCTTGTCCGACAGTCTCATGTCCATGGTGGCCCATCGTGCCGGCATTGTGACTGCCTCGCTATTGTATGGCATGCAGACTCATTCATAGTATCACCATCGATGTGTAATACATTCATATGGGTTCGTGTGTGTAAGCGGCGCATTTGCCTCGCCTACGTATGTTCTACCTGCGCCGGATCGTCGGTGCTTGCGTCTGGAAGAGCCGGGCTACGTCTTGCGCGCTCACGTCCAAATGCAGTCCACTCTGGGGATAGCACGTATGCAGGATGCGACCGAGCCGTTCAACCTCTGCCACAAACGCATCCTCCGTTGCATGCCAGACCTGTGCAAGAACATCGGCGAGCTCATCGCGTGCAAGCGCGCCTGATGTGATCATCGATGCATCATCGTCGTCGAAATGCTTCTGCATCCGCTTCGATAGAGCCTCAACACACTTGCGTACATCCTTCATGGTAAAGTCACGCACAAGCTTCTTGACGGCTGCGCGTGAATAGCTACTGTGCAGCGCGACTTCTGTTGCTGGCGTTGTCGACAGAAGTGCATCAATCCCATTGCCAAAGTCCACGACTTTGCCAAGCGGACGCCGAAGCATGGTCTTGACGTAGCCATGTTGGCTGGACTCGAGCAAGGTCTGTGCCTGTTGCTGCACACGAAGAAGTGCTTGATTCGGCGGCGTGCCGGGCCGCACACGCATGCATAGATGGTACACATTGACAATCAGGATCACATGGTGGTTCAGCTGGCCCTTGTCGTCGTCAATAGCTCCCGCCTGCGGAATCGACTGGACAGCGGCCATCATGCCACGCGCTATACGCTCGTAGCCATGGTCTACGGCCTCGCGCACTGGCAATGTATCGGCCTCGCCCAACTGCGCCTCCATACGGCGAACAAATGTTGGGAACGACTGGAATATCGGCAAGATGCCCTCGCGCTTCTTTGCCGTGACCTTCGTCTGCTCCACCGCCTGCAATTGTGTGTGAATGAGGCGGCTCAGTTCGGTGTGCAAACGGGTTGTGTTCTTGTTGAGCAGCTGCGACACAGCTGCGCCGCCCGGTCGCTGCTGCAGCGCACGTTGTGCGAGCTCGGTTTCAACGAGCATGCCAACCACGGACCAGATGTTTTGCTGTGCGACGTGCGATACGAACGAATCCAGTTCCGGTACGATGACGGAGAAGATCTGTTGGAGCGCGCGATCCATCGCCTGCTGAGGACTTTCGGTCGCCAATGCCATCGTGACTGCAGCCCGATGCTTGAAGTACGGCTCCAAGTCCATGTAGTCGGCAAACGTGAGGGTGTCGTCGTTGATCTGCAGCAGGTCGGCCAGAAAGGCATGTTCTTCCGTCACGCGCGGCAAAAGCGATGCCAAGATCCGCTGCAGCGTCGCTCCCGGCATGCCATCACTCGCTGATCCCGCAGCAGGTGGGCCAGTGCCTGCACTGGCCCCACCACGACGGAGCGAGCCCTGGCGCGCGATGCCTTCGCTACGCGCCACTTGCTGTGTCGCCACACCAAACACACGCTGCAGCTCCGTCCGGAAGCACTGTGACTCGCACGCCATATACACGCGTGAAAAGTCCTGGAACACGTGCGGAGTTGTCTCGCGCAGGTAAAGAGACAGGCCGCAGTACTTGCCCAGCCACTGCTCCATGATATCGTGCGGTGGCAGCGTGGACTCGGCAGACATGGCTTGCTGCGTGTGAGGGAGGTGATTCAGCTGTGCATGCATCGCCTTCTCCAACTCCGACTCGAACTCTGATACGAGGCGCGTGTTGAATTCCTTCGCGACGGTCTCGGAATTCGCGAGATGCTGCGCCATGGCCTCCGTCTCAGTGCCTGACGTGTGCTTGTGTCGGTCAGGACGCGCCTGCAAAATGCTCTTGTACAGCGATACAGCCGCTGACTCAAGTTCCGATGCATCGGCGCCCGACGATAGGCTTGTGGACGCCAGTTTCTGCATGGCCTGTTGGTCGACCTGGATCGTCGAGAGGAGAGTGTCGACCTCGTTGAGCAGCAAGTGTCGGTTCGACGTCTGTACCTGCAATCCCTTGTTCTGGTTTTGGATGTAAGCAATGTCCTCCGACCTGGACAGCAATTGCATCTTGTAGCCAGCGACACTCGCGTCTAGTCGGTCCAGCTGCAGCAGTGAATCGTCAATATGCTGCAGCAGCTGCGCTACCCGCTGGTCTGGTTCAATCATCGCATGAATGCCCGATGACTCGAGCGCTGCGAGTTCCTCCAGCAGCCGCTCCTCAATCACGTCGGCCGTGCCAAAATTCTTCTGCCGTATGTCTGCCGAGTGCCGAACAACTTTCCACTCAAAGCCCTCGAGCATTTCTTCCACCTGCGACAAAGTGGAGTTCTCATCACCACGTGGAGCGACGAGCGCCGTCGACGCCTGTGCAGCCGTGGGACGCGTGAGTCTCCGCTGCAGCGCCGGGCGCTGTGGCGCGCCGGTAAGTGGCTTTGTTGGCGCTGGTGAGGCGGACGATCCTGATGCAGACGTTGCAGAAGAAGAGAGTGCTGTAGATGCAAGTGTAGGTTGCGCCGTCCTTTGTGGCGCGCGTTGTGGCGTCCGCAGCTGTGACACAGCGGGTCGGGCTGGCACGTGCTGCGGAATCGTCGACGCAGCCAATGACTCTCTCAGGGATGCTTCTTCCGATGCCGAAGAAGACGTCGTCTGCTTCCCCTGTGTGAGCGGACCCACATCACCTGGTTTCGTCACGCCGGGCTTGGGCGATGCCAACGTTGTGCTCACCGCAGGCCCGATAGAGCCTGCTTGGATGGGTTGTGGCGAGCGCATCGACCGAGATTCACTTGTGTCCGCACTCTGCGAAACAGGTGAAGCTATTTGTGAAGCATGTTGTGACATCGATTGCGATTGACTGCCTGTCAACCCCATTGCCGTGCCGGACACATCCGGCCCTTGACTCGTACCGGGCTCTGCATATGACCATCCGCTCATCTTCGGGAGCGTTCCCTGCGCTCGAATAACAATAGATGCGAGATGATTCAAAAATGGCACGGGATCTTGTGACGTATCGACTTCCCAGCGATGTGTGATGGAAAAGGTAACAAGCAACATAGATCCTTCGCGGCACATGGAGCGCACTTGTGTCGCATCCCATTCTTTCCCGATACTTAATGTCCCATTCGCATTTCGCCGTGCCTTGTACACATATGCACGCTGCTGACTAGGGCTCTGCCCAAGTATGATGTACCGGGTCTTGTACGCGCTCTTCTGCGCTGGCGCGCCTGATGCATTATCTGCATGCTCACGCACCTTGATATGCGATATGTACTGGTTGTCCGCGACACGATTCTTCAGTGCCGCGACAAACTGCTCACTCATGGCGGGCGTCGCGTGATTGTCAACGCCCTTAAATCCTACGGCAGAACTTGTCGTCGCGCTGAAACACGAGCCGATCGATCGTAAAGGGAATCAGAGGGAGTGGGGGAGGGAGGGGGTAGGAGTAGTGGAGTGCGTCTGGAAATTACATAAGACTTGCGATGCAGGTGGAGTAAATGCCTGTCCGCTTGTGTGCCTATGAAAGCGCGACTAGAAATGCTACTGCTAGCTGTCTGTTGTCCTTGAAGCATGCAGCTACCTGCTCCCATTAGGGTGGCAGGTGTGCGTGCACTTGTTTGGCATGCAAAAGAAAAGCCCAAAGCTGCACTACTCTTTATTCCAGGAAATCCCGGAATGAGTGCGCACTACTCGGAGTATCTTTCTCATGTGTATCACATTTTTGATGGCCAGTGCACGATTCTATGCAAAGGCTCGCCTGGACAAGATGACACAGTCAATGCACCACCACCTACAGGGAACATGAAAACTTCATTCTTCAACATATCTTATACATACTACGGCCTTCTTGATCAGATTTCATCTCAAGCTGCGGCTCTAGAGGCTATTCGCAATACCGTACCTGCCGACACACCCGTTATAGTGCAAGGACACAGTATGGGGTCCTATGTGGCGCTGGAGCTCTTGCGTATGCATCCGGAAATGATCCAAAGTGTGCACCTCCTGTTCCCCGCGTTATGTCATATTGGACGTGCTCCACAAGCACGTTTCACACGCCGCTGGCTATGGCCGCCTTGGCTAGTTTTTCTGCAATTGGTCTCGTGGCTCCTTGCTCGCTTACCGTTGGCATGGTCACTAGGCCTCGTTTATATGTTGACTGGACAGACTCGTCCATTTGCGCGCGTGACAGCTGAGTTAATCCGCCGCCCGCACGCATTGGTCACGGCTCTTTGCACTTTTTATGACGAATTGTGCATGATTCAGGACATTCCTGACCATGTAGTAGCATGTGCCAAAGACAAAATCGTACGTTGTTACTGGGCACAAGGCGACTCAGATTCTTGGTCTCCCGCATGGCAGCGGAAGTATGCTGAAAAAACCTTCGAGCTTGTTCCGTGGCCTGATCCCATGTCACCGGTCCCCCCTGCCAAGCATACGTGCACAGAGTGTTCGCACGGCTTGCCACATTCATTCTGTCTAGGTATGCTGAAGTATGAAGTAAGCATTCAAACTAACTCTGCAGGTCCCTATGCAACCATGGCCAAGATCACAGCGCATTGGCTCCACACTGACGTAGAGAACGTGTGCAGCTCCAAATTTCCGTAGCAGGGCCGGCGGATCGCTTCCCTTGGCGTGTCTGTAGTGATCATGTGGAGCACGCATTCATATGCATGCACACGCCTCGCAATGTCTTTGTGTCAGTCTCTCATCACGTCCAAGCATCTGATTTGACTTATTTCGACTCTTTGTCGCTCACTCGCCACAGTAATATGGCACTCGACGCCGAGGCACTTCCGACGCTCGCGCAACAATGGGCATCTCTGGGCGCTGCACACGCACCTGCTGAAGATGTACCCGAGGACTCGCCGCGTATTGCCTCGGCACTAAACACGTTCGCGTCGTACGTGGATGAGTCGAAAAAGATTTATTTAAGTGTGTGTATTTTATCTCTGCACTGACCTCAGGCGCAAGCTTCTGGGCGCAGGATCAATGTGTTTTTTGGTCGCAGTCATCTCATGCAGAGCCTATCCTTTGATGACGTGCCTGGTGGTAAGGCGGCCGTCCTCAAAGGCGTGAGCAGCGTTGCACTTGGTACAGAAGCGCCAGGTTCCGATAATCTGATGGTATGTTTCTGAAATCATGGGTCACACACTTACTGGCAAGCTCGTCGCGTCGTTCGGTGGTATTATTGCGATTTGGCGACTAGACGCGCTCAATATGGCAAAGATGGGTCAAGCGCCAATCTACTCGCGGTGGCGCTTAGATGGGACTCTCCCTTTGCGTGGGCAACTCGTATCTTCCGTTAGCGTATGGAAAGGCAACCTTGCAATCGGCAGCAACAAGTATGTATCAATATGGAAACGCGGTACCTATGCAAGTGCCCCTTGGCGGAATATCTGGTCTGCTCGCACGCCCAGGCCGCTTCTCCGTGTACAGTGGTCGGCTGATGGCCAATTCCTAGCTGCTGTGCCACTTTGCGACACGCGCGTGCTTGTTTGGCGTGTCCATGATAAACAAGTACATTTGATCAGCAAGCTGCGACACACGCGGCATGTCCATTCACTCCATTGGCGGCGCGCTCGCGAAGACCTGGAAAATGTTCCGGTGCTTGTGGTGATAACATCGAATTCAGTGGCTCATGTGTACACAAAGATGCCCGAGGAATCTCCTGCGTTCTATTTATGGGCATCCATTGACGCAGCGAGCTCTTTGGAAGGCGTCGTGCCTGCCAGCGACACATCCGCGATGCGACATGTCGTTTCACTTATGTATTGTGATGCATATTATATCTCAGTGGCTTTGCACCATGATATACAATTGCTCGAGCAACAGGAACAACTGCACATCACGGGCATTGGAAATACCTCATCGGCAGAGAGCCAGCGGCGCTCAGCGCGCATCAAGCAACTTAAACAGTACATGGAGCAGGGTCCTGACGTCTTTTTTGCACTCCTGGCGGATGGATCGCTGGCCTTGTTTGTTCTGCTCAATATCGAGAAAAATACGCCCTCTCTTTCTCAAACGCTGTTCACTCTCAAGGTTCCACCTTGCATTTCGGCGGAACTATCGCATGCGCCACTCATGCTCGAATTCATGCCACTTGCACCCAGTACATCTCGGGTTTCAGATATTTATCCAACAGCACTGATCCACGGCCATACTGCGTCCGGTTTGCGTGGAACAATGGCCGTCTCGCTTCTACTTCTTCTCGATGGTGATGTACATGGCCTATTTGTGCAAAATACCACTACCGATGCTAGCATGCCAGCACATTCACCCTCGCATGCTCACGCCTTCTTGCGTGCGGAGCACCGATCGGACATTCTGTCTTTGCAAACGACAAACGATCATCATTCGCTTCTAAGTTTCTCGCGCGACGGTGTGATGATCTGGTGGAACCTGTGCGAACACGGAGAAGCTGTTTCCATGAATTCAGAATACCAAGTTCGTTTACGAAATGCCTATGCTGTGTGCGCGATGGGACAGGGTCCGAACCTGATTGCCCTGGACGAATCACACTTAGTGCTAGCACTTTTTGACAAGAGCTCCTTCGCGAGCTCTTCATCCCATGTTACGACTGTCAACAACATTTCCATGATGTTCTCGAAGTTGCAAGGTGTGACTCCAGACACGCTTGTAGCTCTTTATTCATTCGAGGCACAAGATGCACATAATGTCGTCCTTGTTCGGCAAGATGGGAGCTTACTGACATGGACATGTGCATCAACATCTTCTGGCTGGGTCTTGCATCCCATGCAAACACATCGACTCAATACCGATGATGTCGTTTGTGCCGAACTAGTGTCACACTGGCACCCAATAGAGTGCAAACCAGTCTTAATCACCTTATCGAGCTCAGGCACCCTGCATGTTTGGGAAGCATTGACGTGGACTTGTCTACATACAATTGAGACGCAGCAAAATGCAGTGGGGCTGTGTGCGGACATACTGGGTCACATTGCTGTTCTTTCACACACCAATCGGACATGGAAGGTGTCTATTCATGATGTGCGGCTCTTGCCATTTGCCAGTACACTCGTTCACGAACATAATATGAGCAATGTAGCCCATACACCAAGCCTCGCTTGGACAACGACCTGTGACTCTGGTGCTATGCTAGCGGTCAGCGGGGACCAGCGAGTGACTCTGTTTGTCGAGGCACAATTCGTATGGGCGCCAATTGCACGTGTTGATTTGCAGGGGATGGGCTCAGCGAATATCAGTCATGTGGGATGGGTAGCACCACATCGCCTGCTTGTGACATCGACGTGCCAGTTGTTCCTTTTCGAATCGGAGGTGAAGGCCGACGGCTGCAATGTCACGGCACAAGATCTATGGACGCATCGTAGCCACATGCGGCCGTATCATGACGCTTTATTTCTGCTTCGATGCATGCAATTCGGCTTGACAAAGGATGCATGTGCCAGCATTCAGCTCATCGATGCAGCTTCGAGAAATGGGCGTTGGAACCACTTATCTTGGTCATTTGAACGCGAGCCTTTGACTGCATTGCGTATTTCAAATCCAATTCCTGCAATGTTAGAACGCATCCAGGCCAACGGACTTGTGGACATTGATTCGCATTCCGTGCCAGCTTTGCTAGCCGTTTTGCAAGCGGCACATCAAATCGTCCGAACAGACGTTGACGTGCATGCGAAACAGTACCTACTGTCATGGTATGCATCGCAGCACACTTCTGCCCCCATCATATGGGCCTATCTGAGCGAAACGCAAGACGCGCTCTTATCCAAAGTCACAAGTGAATGGGCTGACCGCATTTCATGGCCTATGGTGCGAGACTCGGGCGTCTTTGGCTGGATGCGCTCACGCGAAGCGCTGCTACCGATCATGGAACAGGTTGCACGTGCTGCGTTCACCGCTGGCGACGACATTGACCCAATCCGCTGTTCACTATTTTACCTCGCACTGAAGAAGCCGCAAATGCTCAAGTCCGTTTGGCGCCGTGCTGTGGGCCATCCTGATCAATCTAAAATGATCGCGTTCCTCGGGCACGACTTTTCTGAAGAACGTTGGCGCGTCGCAGCACAGAAAAATGCATATGCGCTCATGAGCCAGCGACGTTTCGAGTTTGCTGTGGCGTTCTTCTTGCTGGGTAATGCTTTATCTGATGCCGTACATGTATGTGTACGTCAGTTAAACGACGTTGCTTTGGCCATTGCTCTTGCCCGTGTGTTCGAGAATGAGGATCAAGGGCCTGTATTCAAGCGCGTTCTCCGGCAGTATGCGGTGCCACACGCGCATGAGACGGGCGATCGCTGGTTCGGTATGTGGGCACACCTTGTACTGGGCGAGTATGCAGAAGCGGTGCACATGATCACAAAACCGTTAAGCTCCTCTGTGAGCGGACCTTTGTTTGACTTGCCGGATCCTAGCTTGCTCATGGTACTAGAATATTTCAAACGCCACTATTGGTGTTATGCTGCACTATCTCCACAAGATGAAACGCGCTGCGTTGCTTTCTATGCACAGTTGCTTTCGCGTACAGGCTGCGATCTAGTTGGGCTAGCCATGTTGAGGTCCTGGTCATTCGCTCGCCCTGCGAAGCCACCATCCCATGTCGAGGCGAGGAATCCAGATCCCGAATCTACAGATTCGGATAGGCCAGAAGTGTCGAAGAAAATCGGCTCACTCATGGGCGAGCGACGTCCGCCCCCCGCCCAGAGCATGGCTGAATTTGATATGTCAGCGTTCGGGTTCTAGCGATGCGTTCATTGTTTTCACACTAGCAACATGTGGCTAAATTTGCCACAGCAAATTTCCATTCCACCAATTCGCACAGTCGACTGCATTATTCAAGCGTTTATCACGAATCAATCATAGGCACATCAGGAAATATATTTCGTACAGAATCGGGATCGATTTTCGCCCTGGGGTTGGTCAGACAGAAAGACGTAATTTTGCTGGACCTTCATATCTAGGCACTCGCTCTCTTCTTTCACTATCTGCCACTCATTTACTTTTGTGTGATGAGTGCTCTAATCACGCGCATCTCGCGCTCGACACTGGCAATGAAGCCAGTTGTCAACAGTGTGCGCTACCAGTCTGTGTGGGCGGGCGTTCCAGCCGGCCCACCTGATCCAATTCTCGGTGTAACAGAAGCTTTTAAGCACGATAAGGACCCGCGCAAAATTAACCTTGGTGTTGGTGCATACCGTGACGAGCACGGCAAGCCTTACGTTCTTCCAAGTGTACGAAAGGCTGATCACCATATCGCTAAATCGAACCTGAACAAGGAATATCTGCCTATCACAGGTCTACCTGGCTTCAACAAGTATGCAGCGAGGCTCGCTTATGGCCCGGACTGTAAAGTATTGAATAGCCACCGCATCGCAACGACACAGACAATTTCCGGCACAGGTGCGTTGCGCATTGCTGGTGAATTTCTTGCACGTCACTACCCTCACAGCAAGGAAATTTACCTTCCTACGCCCTCCTGGGGCAACCACCGACCTATTTTCCAAAACTCTGGCTTGCAGGTGAAACAATATGCTTACTACGACAAGGAGACGGTGGCTTTGGACTTTGATGGCATGGTTCGTGACATTAAGAACATGCCGAACAAGAGCATCATTCTCCTGCATGCGTGTGCGCACAACCCGACAGGTGTGGACCCGACGCAGGAGCAGTGGAAGACGCTCTCGAA
>ERZ501053.33-NODE-33-length-34945-cov-42.869647_pt1 | contig 34945 bp, 35 predicted proteins | sample MGYA00510862_ERZ501053 | MGnify/ENA primary metagenome ERZ501053 (study PRJEB25958, sample SAMN03398521) | human skin metagenome | study: EMG produced TPA metagenomics assembly of the Human Skin Microbiome Metagenome (human skin metagenome) data set. | reverse complement strand
TTCGCGCAAACCATCATCATGCAACTAAAAATCGAGAGTCGCGGTAACATCAAGGGCGCGTACTTTCCGTTGGAAATCAATCTGCCTGATGATGCTACGCTGGGAACGTTGAAAAATGGCATTGCGAATCTTGTGCCTACGTTGCCAGTTGCCCGTCAGCGACTCACTAAGGCTGACAAGCAGCCACTCGTTGACGACGAGAAGCGGCTGAGTGATTTAGGTGTAGAGGGAACTGCTGCTCTGACAGTCAAGGATCTCGGTCCTCAGATCAGCTGGCGCACTGTGTTCCTCGTTGAATACGCGGGCCCATTGATCATCCATCCCCTCATCTATTACGGAGCCCCTTCGTTCTGGGCTCGATTTGGTTATTCTTACAACACATCATCAATACAGACAATTGCATTCGTGCTTATCATGGCACACTTTGTAAAGCGTGAGCTGGAATCTCTTTTTGTTCATCGCTTTTCAAATGCTACGATGCCCGCCTTCAATATAGTGAAGAACTCGTCGCACTATTGGCTACTCTCAGGACTTGTTCTTGGCGGTGGCTTGTACTCGCCCTCGCTTGGTACTGAGGCTGTAAGCGGAACACTTCGTAATAACCGCGTCTTCCTCGCTATATGCACATGTGTATGGCTTGTTGCCGAGCTAGGCAACTTGCACTCGCATCTCATACTGATGAGCCTGCGGCCTAAGGGGACACGGGTGCGCCAGATTCCGCGTGGAGGCGCATTTGAACTTGTCAGTTGCCCGAACTACTTTTTCGAGGCTGTTGCTTGGTTCGCGATCACCATTATGACACACTCACTGTGTTCCTTGATCTTCCTTGTGGTCTCGAGTGTGCAAATGACGCTATGGGCCGTCAAGAAACACAAGAACTACCGTAAAGAGTTTGGCGCACAGTACCCTCGGCAGCGCAAGATTATGTACCCGTTCGTGTTTTAGTCACGTGATTAGACCGCGTTGGATGCGACGCGTAACCGTTGTTAGTGTGTTGTAGTGAGGTGGGGTGTTGGTCTGTAGTCTTGTTTGTAAGTGTCAATAGGAATTGTGCAACAGACACTCGCACATTTGCCATCTTCATGCGACGCCTGTGGAATGGTGCTGTGAATGTACGTGAAGAATGTACTTACAAAGCAGATCACCTCTGATGCTGATCTAGACGCCGCCATTGCTCCGCTACTCCCAGTGCTCGAACTGAATGAAACAGAAGAGTCATGGGACCACATTGATCAGGCGCTCGCTCAGCTTCAGGCACTCACAAAAAATGGCGCCACCAAGGTTCCGTCGTACATGATGCGGATTCAGCAGGTGGCACCTTGCATCACAAGATCGGTATGTATGTCGCGTCATCATGCAAATGCTCACATGCGTGGAAAGCTTTTATCGGAACGGACTCGCCTGTCCGGTACAGCGAGTGATTTGTTAAATTCCATGGCGCCTCGCTTAGCTGAGCGTTTCTCTCCATTTGTTAGCGTGTTTATACCGCCACTTTTACAACTGTGCGGTCGAACAAACAAAGTGGCCTTACGTCGTGCGGAAAAGAGCTTGCACTTGATCTGCCGACACTGCCGGCTACCAAATGTGGTGCCATATTTGATTCAATCACTGATGGACAAGTCTGGCAGCACACGCGCTTCCGCTGCAGAATGTTTGGTCGTTTTGCTAGAGTCGTGCGATCCTGAGCGACTTCAGAGACGTGTTAAGGACGTGGAGCACGCGATTCAACTCCTTGCAACCGACGCAAATCCTCAGGCGCGTGCATTGTGCCGCCAAATCTACGGTCTTTATGCAGGCATGTGGCCAGCTCGATGCGCTTCATTTTTTCCAACGTTGTCTCCCACTGCTCGACGCTACTTGGCTGCCGTGCAGCCTGTTGAGAGACTTTATACGCATGACGACGTCGAGCACCAGGAAGATACCCCATCACCCATTGCTACTCACCCTATGATCACACGCGTATCGCGAATAGAGCCTCGGCAAAAGACTGGATCACCGACGCTCGTGTCCAAGACACAAAGCACATCTAACACTCTACAATCCTTGACTATACCACGCACGCCCCCCACGCCACTAGCGCCAAGCGCAGATCCATTTGAACGCACGGGCGTCCCACCCGTGCCACCGCGCGGCTCAAATCCTAGTGATGGCGTTGCTTACCGATTGGCTCTCGCACGCGAGCAGGCAAAGCTTCGTGCGACGCAGCGTCTTGGTGCCTCATCTACAGACACCCCTGGCACACGTCTAGCATCGCGGGCCTTGGCGCGCTCATCTGCTTCAATTGGAAGTGCACGCCGTGTTGTTGTCGGACGAAGCGAGCCCACAACACCAACGACACCGCAACCTTACACCGTGGATAAGAAAAACACTAGTCCTTTCACTGCAAGTTCGCAATTCACACCAAAGCGGCGTCCATTCTCGGTGGTGAATCAGGATCGATCGCCACAAGCTCGTATGGGGCTGCGCACGACGCACGCAAACATAGATGAATAGCGGACATGCTAGTAATGAAAATGGACACAAAGTGGATGCCAAGAAAAAATATTAGTTCTAAAAGGTTCTCATGTTGAAAAATTTAGTAGCGACAAAGTCCACCACCACCATTCAATACGGGTATATCATTTGCAAACTACACTGAAGCTTGTGTCAGTATGTAAAAAGGCGTAGCCTTTCGATAGCGTACACTCAAGAAAATCTGCTGCCATGAGCCTGTTGTGTGAGAAATGGCGCAAAAGACATTCATGGATCTTGCACAATACTTACAGTTCCAGCGCTAGTTCAGGGGGAATCTTTCGTTCAAATTCTTTGATAGGGTACTGGTCATGCTGAGCATAACGAGCATGCCACTGTAGATATTCCACAACTTTTTCAAGCACTTGGCCTCTGCTAGTGTCAACGGGAAAAATGTGGACAAACGGACCTGATTTGGAGCTGGCAGATGCCGCTCTCAGCTTCGAAGAAGCCTAATACGGTCAGTTCACTCAACCCCGTGCCTTGCTATGACGTACCCCCTTCGTCTGTTGACAACATGGTGCGGATGGTGCCACTCAGCATTGCCCATTCGCGATCGACAATGAAGCGATAGCCGTCCTACACATACAAGTCAGTCTTTGAGAAACGAAGTTCGTTTCGTACCTCGCTCAAAAGCGTCACCCATTCGTGCGCATTTGACATAGTTAATGTTCCTTCGATCGGACACACCAGCGCGCAATGAACGCGTCCAGGACGTGCGGAGTACGTTGATCATCGCACAGCAATAGTTTATTCATCGGCCGAATACGTCGATGGAATTGCGACGACGCAAAAAACCACGGACCCCCGCATCGTCGGAATCGATGAAAACTCCATTGAAGTCATGGGCACGAGGTTGACTGGGGCCTCTCGCCGAAGAAAGCCTTCGCTAGCATCGTCGAGCGAGGGAAGTTCGGAACATCTGTCATCGACTCAAGGTGAAGGTATGGAAGAAGGTCCCAGTCGGTCTTTCACTTGTGACAAATGCGGCAAAACGTTCGCTAGGGGTACGTCCACCATTGCCGCGTGACTCACTCGCGTTGTAGAGGATCTTCTTCGGCGACATCAAATCCGCGAAGCACGCGCACTTTCGAATCCATCCGTTGGCCGGCAGAAAAGCTGCTACGCTTGCTCGCGCAGCAAGGCCCGCTGTGATCTAGGCTATCCATCTTGTGAGCGTTGCCGCAAACGACAGATACCTTGTGTACGTGACATAATCTGACACCTTTGCAGGTCTATGCGCCTCATACTGGCAATCCGAACGCGCGCCGTGCACGAGAACAGGGCCTGCAGTCACTGCGTTCCGGATCAACTGGCGACGCTTACCATGCCCCGTATCATATGCCGAATCTATCCGCTGCTGGCCAAAGCTTACCAAACTCGCCATTTCACCCTGTCGATCAGCCTGTGTCGTGGAATACAGTACCTGAGCTCGATCTTAACGTCGTTCCTTCACGACATTTCTCAGACACGTCCGGCGACGAAAGTGATGGCGATCAAACGACCGATTCACTTGAGACTAGGTTCGGTAACACTAGCTGGGAGACGTCGACAGCTCCAACCCCACTTCCATCGACATCAGCACCACTATCATACTCGCTTGATACATCACATTGGGGTACTGCGTACAACAATTCCCCCATGCTTGCGTCGCAAGGACCGCCAAACACGCAGCCCTCATTTACAGGAAAGCAGCGCGAAACGGCGCCGACTTCTGATCCTGTTTTTCCAAGCAGCATGCTTCCTTACTCAGCCCCCTCATCCCTTACCCCAACTTCCGCGCCCGAGCCTATGGATGTGGCCAGCACCAAATTGGAACCGCCTCCCATCCGTCTCGATATGCCTCCCATTGATACTAGTGATCATCTTGCTCCCCGCCGAAAAAGCACCTCTGAGCTTTCACAGCTATGTACATCGAATCTGATGCCTCTCCCATCAGCTGGAGGTGCATCTCATGTTCCTTTTACGCCCACGCGTCTGGTCAATATGTCATTGTTTTCGCCAGTGCATTTTGGGATCCCGCTTGGATCCAATGACCTAAGCATGTGGCTGGATGAGCCGGTGGTACCATCGCCTATGTATGAAACTGGTGCATGCACTGGATGGACAGGTCTCATTTCCTCGGGCGTCGATACTGGCCGGACACCTACTGTAACCTCGTCACGGATGGGGCTCATCAAAGGACCACGGCTTGAAGAAGACTTGGCACATTCTCCGCGCTCGTCTACGTCTCTGTCACCTGCTCTTATCAGCTCGGTAGACTGGTGGGCCCATGACTACGGAGCACAATCGCGTTTCCATCGATATATGCTTTCATGTGTCTCCCCAACGAACGCCCTCAAGTCTCAGGATTGCCGTTCCACACTTACTGCTTCGCTAGTCTCTCGTTTTCTCACGTACTGTTCATTTTTGTGCCTTCGGGATCCCGGCGCTCCACAGCCTCCATTCATGCATCGGTACATGCTTCTTACTCAACGCGACAAGCTGCCAGCATCTCTGGCGATTGCACGCTCTGCACTTTCTGCATTGGCTATGCGGTTGCCAACGAGCGAAGTATGGGCGTGGCGGCAAGTTGGTGCGGAGCTTAGCGGACTTGTGGATCAAGCTCGCGACCTTGTTTCACAGTACGAGCGTGTGCAGACAGAAGGGACGCCGCTTGAGAGACACCTCTGGTTCCAACAGGCCACGAGCTTTGATGGTTGCTGGGAATGCCTCTCATTAGTCCAGGCACTATGGTGCTATGCAGTTGTCGGCGCATTTGATGACAGTATGGATCCTGCGCACAAGGGTACAGCAGCCAGCATGGCTCAGCGTGTATGGAATCCCTCACTCTTGCCATCAGCCATGACTGTCCTTGAACAGTTACTCTGTGTGCTAGCATCAATCGGCACTACGCTCCAGGCTCAGTCTTGGAAATGCTCTACAGTTTCATCCAATGCAAAATCATCGGATACGTTTGGATTTCTGTGGTGGGGCTTATGTGAGTCCATTCGGCGCTCCGTGCTTGCCACGCACGCACTGCTTGTAGTATGGCAATACACACGCGCTGCGTCGGAAGAGGCACATGCACCCGCTCCGCGCTTAGGCTCGCCACTCATATGTCAACACATTCCTTCTAAAGTATGGGATCATATCATGCAGCTGGAACTCCCTGCAATTGCTTCCGTATTTGAGGCGGACAATGTAACACAGTGGCGCCTCAACATGGAGAAGCACACGACACAGCATGGCATCAGCGAGCAAAAACTCTCTCTAATGATGTGTATGCAATATCGCCCGTCGTCGGCCAGCGAGGATCGTGCGAATATACCATTTTATCTCACGTCGTACTTCCACCATCACGACGAGTTCACGAACATTTGCCTCTGCGCCCTGTTTGGCTTGACAGAGTCATAGTTAAATAAAATTGCACTTTGTTCATCTTGGCACAAAATAACCAGCAGCAGCAGCTTGGACCAACTCCGTCGTCTTCTCCACTCACGCACAGACGCTCGTACATACGGACCCAAAGAGCCTCTTGGCTCTTGCGTGGGGGAGAGATAGGGGCGTTTCCTCTCCACCCTTGCCTTCCGCCTAATCTCGCTGTTCTTGATGACCATAGTATGATTAGTCAGCACGGGTGTGTCGAGTACTGACTTCTCGCGAGGTGGATCGGCGGTCGCCTACCAGCATGGGTGCGATTGTCTATACCACTTTGGGAACGCTCCTCGCCCTTGCATTGTATGGCGCAGGATACTTGATTTTTACAGGTAAGAAATGATTGTATTCCTTACACCAGGCTCGGGCGACCAGTTTGCCGTAAATACATTTCTTGAGGAAACAAGTCCGTATGTGTGGGCCAACACGGGGATTGGTTTGTGCATTGGTCTCAGCGTAGTGGGTGCCGCATGGTAAGTACATATGACTTTTCCAACAAGCAGGGGTATCTTTATAACCGGATCTTCGATTCTTGGTGCCGGCGTGCGCGCGCCGCGGATCACGACAAAGAATCTGATCAGCATCATCTTTTGTGAAGTTGTGGCCATCTATGGTGTCATTATGGCGATTGTGTTTTCTGCCAAGATTACAGGGCGACTGGAAGACGGAATTAATGGCCTCTGGACACCTGAAAACTACTTTACGGGCTATGCGTTGTTCTGGGCCGGTCTTACTGTCGGCCTGTGTAACGTGGTATGTGGTGTGTCGGTCGGTATCACTGGTGCGAATGCAGCAGTGGCAGATGCGGCCGATCCGCAATTGTTTGTAAAGATTCTTGTGGTTGAGGTATGTCGTATTGCTAATTGTTGGACACATCTTATACCACTCACAGGTGTTTAGCAGTATTCTTGGGTTATTTGGCCTCATTGGTACGTATGCCGTCCCAGGCTTTTTTTCATCTTGGTGACTCCAACCAACTGACACGTTTGCTTCACAGTTGGCCTCATTATGGTATGTGATGCTTTCTTCTTATGGGCACTCACACGTCTTCTTAGACTGGCTCAGCTGAAGAGTTCAAATAGACAGACAAAACACATCATAGCACGACACGGATACTATTGGCCTAAACGCTCTTTGATCAAGTCAACTGCACCTGCGCGACAGAGCCTAGAAAGTCTGTCACACGCACATGTTCTAATGGACGTCCATATAAATCGGAGCGCACCTGCTGCGTGGAAAATGTATCGACTTGGTCGACGCTGGAAAACAGGTCTTGCAGTGTCGCTGTCGAGGTGCGAGTGACTTGCTCCATGAACTCCAGCACCGCTCGCGTGTAGCGGTCAATGAGTGGCAAACCAACATCGTAGTCCGTGTTGTACGAGTAAGAACTCTCATCTTTCACACTGCTGCCCACAGCTAGCACATTAGGACTGTACAGACGCGAAGCCATTGTGGATGCTTGGCATGTGTCGATCATAAAGAGTAGCTCATGGTAACGCCGCTTCTCCCACATTTGCTCAATGGCATCAGCTAAGTCATACGCATTCATCTCTTCTGAATCTTGAAACTTGAGAAACTCGTCGCCACCATGGCCTGTCATGTATAAAAATACGTTCGAGTGTTCATCTGAGTCGAGGCGTTTCGAACGCGGTGTATGTGCAGGGACGCGCCCTGTAAGTAGGCGTAATAGGTTCGTCACCGTCACTTCATAACCCCGGTAATCCACTTCAACATCGTCACCGTATAAGTCTAAGTGGCGATCAGACGAGGCCCAGACTGAGCCAGGATACCGATTACGTGGATTGCAAGCGATGTCATCAGACAGCATCAGAATAATGTGGCTATCAGGCATGCCAAGTCGTTTCACCGTTCGATACATGCCGAGTGTATTGGCTAAATGCTGTGTGTGTAGGCGTAAGATTCACATTTCAAATACACGTACCCTGTAGTTAAACCAGAACTTGGACGTGCCCACGAGAACAGCCCAGTTGTTCGTATGTGTCGTGGCTCTTGCATTTCCTGACGCATTCACGCTAGTAATATTTGGCACACTTGTGCTTTTGGACTGAAAAAAACGCGTCACTGCATCAAGCTGGTCGCCAGGCACGAACCACTCTGGCTTGGCAACAGGAAGTACACCCATGAGCACGGCCACAAGCGCTGTGGCCACGGCAATGGCGAGCGTTGCGCGCTGATACATACTGGCACTGGCCATCTTTCGCAATTTTGAGTGAATATGCGCGTCACTTGCTCGAGCTTTAGCAGCAATGGAACAAGCGCGTGCCAAGACAAGCGACGCGCGTTGTTCTGGTGACGCGCGTTGTTGTGTTGTGACACTTCAAGAGATACGCAAATGTCCACATGCATTAAAAAGGTGGGTTCTCCATTTGAGAAATATTTTTTTCTTGTTTGGCATAGGAAATTTCTGCGTGGCTCTGCCAAGAACGTTACATTGCTATGAAGTTACTTTTGGAAGCTGCTGAGCCCAATATGCGCGCCCAAAGGTCTGCGCAACGATAAATGGGAAAACAATGGTGGCGTCACAAAACACTTTGACGGTATCGCCGCCATTCTCCTTACTCTTAAGCTTGCCCCAGCTAACGGCTTCGTCAGGCCGAGCGCCGCTATCAGAGCCATCGAATTCCTGACCTGTGTTAATATAGACGCCATAGTCAGCACCATTCCGAAAGAGCATGGCATTTGCAATCTGGTGCTTGCAAACGCCGCCACCGAGGATAATGATACCGGCCTTCTTCGCCTTCACACTCATGTCATTGAGCCGGCGGATGTCACGCACAAGATCGATTGTGAGGCCTGGATTTTTGTATGAATGAAAGTAGATCATATCACCAAGTGAGCCATCGGTAAGTGCAGGACAGAATACAGGAATTTGATTCTTTGCTGCCCAGTAATATACACTGCGTTCATCATTGATCTCGTGACCCAAACGCTCAATGACGCGACTTGGCGTCCAAGCGAAGCGTTCTCCATTGGATTCGGGAGGTGCTGAGTCCTGCTCAGCACGCATTCTATCGAGAATCGGCATGACCCAGTCCTCAAACTTGCAATAGTTGTCATTGGGTACAATCAAATTGCCAATTCGGTTGAGGCCGCGTTTTCGGAGTGTCGCACCGTCCAAATGGAAACTGCCCAGATAAGTTGGTCCAAGGCACTTGATAATGTCCTCTTCGACACCGCCCGCGGTAGTCACGATGCCTGACACGAACTTGTTTTTGACAAGGAAATGGATTACTTCACGAAGTCCCGACGAAATAAGGTTGGAAGTATAACCGAGAAGAATCGTGCAGCGAACATTCGTTGGGTGCGCAGGATCGTCCTTGGGGAGTTGAGAATGTTCATCTTCAGCTGGGTTGTACGAGGGGTCTTCGCTCAAACGCCATGTACGCTACTTGTGAGTAAGTGACAGTACGTACCATTCGCTCAATAATGCGAACAGCTTCGGCAACGGATGTGCCTTGAAAGCCAACCGTTGCCAAGCTGCCCATCAGTGCATTTAGATCGTTGGGATCTTGCTTTTCAAACTGCGGGCCAATGGCCTCTACTGCTTCTGAAGGCAGGGGCTCGGAGCGCATAAGCACTGCAGACTGTGCGCTGCTAGGCACTGCTCCTTCCTTTTCGTTCATGATACCACGCTCTCCGAGAGTGAAGGAAAAGGCGCTAGGCACTTGAGATAAAAAAGTATGCAAATTTTTACATAGATATAGACTACATATAGCGGTGCTTCCCTAGTACTAACTGGGCAAAGTGGAGCAGCATGACAGCACTATACGTCAAGGCCTAAAGGCGATCGCGAGCGACATGACAAAGGGCCAGTTCGGATCAGCAACAGTTAAGACGTCATCATGGACCACACCCAAATCAGTCAAGGTGCGATCCAAGTTGGGTCTTGTCGCCCTTTCGAGTGCATGGGGCACAGAGTAATACAAAGGGCCATGAGGACCTGAGATTGTCGGCCGTTTACATTGTCTAGGTCAGTAAATAGCAAAGACGCACATGTCAGGTAAAGTGCTAAGTAGATCAACCAGGGTAGTTAGGGTGTCCTGGGGTGTGAGTGTGAGCGATCTGATATCACCACCGCATACGGGGCAATCAGCGCGCCGTTCGTAGTCGAAAGTGAACGTATACACGCCTTCGTTGCCCGTGTACATCATGTAGTTGTTCAAATAAGGCGCAGTGGACGTGGCTATTTTGAAAGCCTCTTGCGTGCAAGCCGCAGCAATGATGGCATTGGTACTGGCAACGGCAGGAATGATGTTTTTGATCACTCCCTGTGTAAGTGACCAATTGACGCCTGTGATATGGAAACTCTCAGCTCGCCCAAGAGCTGTATCAAGAACCCATTGAACATGCTCAGGGTTGTCATTATCGAGTTTCTTGCCTGGATTTGCACGTGGCCACTCGAGCACACTTGCCCACTCAATGCAATGCTCCGGCAAACGTGGCGTATTAGCGATCGTGCAAATGGGGAACGTCGTCCGCTTAGGAAGCATGTCAAGACTGCACTCATAGCAGCTTGTGATGGTCGGCAAAATGACACGCGCTTGGCCCTTGAGACCTTCGGAGCCACCGTCAATCAGCGGTTTTAATGAGGAAGGGTTTTTTTCGTCCACCATATGGACGAGAGTAGCGTTGATCCACCTACGAGCCTCGACCGAGTCGAGACCGCAAATAACCATGTGAAACTGCATATAGAATGTGACATCCATATCCTGGATGCGGCAGACATGAGGAGTGATTTTGACTCCAGGCACTCGTGATTCAACAAAAGCAGCAGCTGTGGTTGCTTTTGGCTGTCCGATATCCTTTTCGCGGAAGAGGAATTGTCGGTTGAGATTCGACACATCAATGGTATCCATGTCGATGACGTGAACATGTTGGAAGCCTGAAAGCGCGAGATTTGAAAGGATTTCGCAGCCAAGACCACCAGCACCAATGACAAGGATGCGGCATTCTTCACGGAGAAAAGATCTTGCCCTGTTGCGTGGCATATGCCGTTAGCAACGACCGAATGAATGGACGACGGAGGAGACGTACTTTAGAGGATCCCATGGGTCGCTATATTTGAGTGGCGTTCGTTCCAAAAGCGAATCGACGGAGCGATGTACATACGCACTCATCCAAGATATAGGTATGTTGTCCTGAAGATGCTCAACACAATCGACTTGATCAACCCGACGGCACACTCTCCAAAGAGGACGAACTGGACGATGAATGGAAGCACGTCAAGACAAGTGGAGGTGGAAGAAGAGAAGCCAAGATGTGAACAAGAACAATAACATTAGGTTTGCAAGTACACTGGACAATCGTATTCGAGAAAGAGGGTGTACGTGAACAAGTCGGTACGAATAGATACTATCAGAGCTCACATATCGGGAGAAAGGGAGAGGCGTGGGGGCAGAAGAGACAAGTAGTACATATAGCCGAGGGTTGCTTGGAGTAACAAGGACATGTGTTGGTCGAAGATGACATGGTTCTAGTCATCAGCGAGTCTCGTTGAAGGGAATGGGCGGCACGGGCGGAGGAGGCGATGCGTGCGCAGCATGGAAACGAGAAGACTTGTGTGAAGAAGAAGACTTTGGAGAACGAGTGAGTCGCTTCCAGAATGAGCGATGCGTGTCTTCCTCTTCACCCATGGACGTGTCCGCATTCTGATCTGACTGCTTGACCTTACGAGAGGGCGTGCCATCCGAATCTTCCGTGCGATGAGTCATCTTGCGGAACAGGCCACGCAGGGACTGCGACTGCGACGTACGTCGACGCACGCCGTCCTGCTCTTCGTCAAGCGACTTGTCGCTGCTAGGCATGACCACAGAGTCGTCCTGACCAGACGAATCAGCATGGGCGGCGGGCATGGGCACAGGCGCCGGCGCAGGCATAGGCACAGGTGCAGGTGCAAATACAGGGGCAGGTGCAAGCACATGTGGGGCGGCGGGCGCAGACCCTGGGTCAGCGACGGGCTGAACGGCAGGCGCACGCGGGAATCCTGCGAGTACTTTTGGCCCAGAGGTGGGTGAGAAGTACAACGGCTCTTGTGTATAGACCATCGGTGCTGTAGGGGGTAATGGCACGTGGGATGGCGAGTTGGGTTGTGTTAGCATGACAGGGCGATTGGGGGGAGCGGCGGCACGTAACGCCTCTGCCGCACGGGTTGGCGATGTAGTACGAGGCGGTGGCGTGGCGCGTACTGTTGGCGACGCAGTCCGGGCCAAAGGAGAAGCAACGACATGCTCGGGAGAAGCGGCTCTTGTTGACGGCGAGGCAGTACGTGAGGGCGACTTGGCATGGGTTGGCGACCTAGCGCGAGTGGGTGTGGCAGATCGGGAGGGCGTCGAACCAGTCACAGCAGGTTTGGGCGTCACGGGCCTAGGCTCACTTCGAGAGCGAGTGCGGCGTCCTGACGCGGGCGCCTCGGCGGGGAGGGAGGCGCCAGGCATGTGTGGTGAACGGGATGAATGTGCTTTGGACCGAGGTGGCGACGTCGCTGTAGAAGGCGTCTTTGGGCGTGTGGACGTGGCACGGCGCGCAGGTGTGGTGGGTGTCGTGGGATCAGCAGCTGAGCCCGTGGTGACTCCGGCAGCATGAGCGACGGATCGCTTCTTGGGCGAGCGAGTGGATGTCGAGCGATGGGAGCTCCGGCTCGCTGGAGCTCGAGACGAAGTCAGTTCTTTTTCTGGCGATGCATGACTAGGCCTGCTTCCTGTGCGTGTGCGTCGGACCCCATCAGTTGATTTGCGGACGCGAACGGAGCGCTCACTGCGTGCATCGCTTGAAGCAGCGAGACTGCGTGTGTCGCTCCGGTCAGCAGCGCGAGACGTGCCGCGCGACGACTTTGGTCGACTTGGACGCGACACAGACGCGGGCGCGGGTGCCGAGGGCGGGACAGCAACGCCAGAAGCAACTGCTGGCGGTGCCAACGGGCCGCTAGTCTTGGCTCGTGGCGATGTAGGCGCACTGCTGCTCGTTGTGCGCGACGCGAGTGGCTCGTCGTCGTCGATGCCTAGGATGCGGCGCTGCTGCTGCACAAACATGAAGACCGAGCGGGCCTTCGCGGATGGCGACAGCCGTGCGAGTGCCGTATGCTCGCGAAGATTCGCCTGCGAAAGGGTTATGCCATGAGCAATGTTCTGCACTTTGATAGCCGTCAATGACAAGAAAGCAGGCATCTTGGAGATGTCGCCTGCATGCTTGACACGGATCTGTTGTTCCGCTTCGATAGCTTCGTGGAAGTCGGCATCACTGGCCCGTTCCCACACATCAGGCCTGTTGACCGTCACATCGGCCATATCTTCGTCACGCATCATGCACTCGGCACAAAAGCCGCTGCCTGGCTGCCTAGGATCCACACCTGAGGGCAGAACGAGCGCGCGGTTCTGCAGCTCAAATGGAGCGACCATACTGTGCTGTGGGAGAAGACCTGGGTATTGGCTCGGTGAACTTGGCCGCTTCGGCCCTGGAGGGTGCACAGGTCCAGCCGGTGGAACTTGGCCCTCTGATGGCGAGTGATAGTGCCGAGTCGCTGGTAATGGTGCAGGAGCGGGGGCAGGGGCTGGTGACTGTGTTTGTGACAAAGGCGGCGTACTTGACTCGGCGCCACCAGGGACCAAAATCAATGGATGCTGTGCCGTGACGCCTGGACGCATCGGTGAGCCATTCGTGATACGAGACGAGCCTGGCATCCTTGACGGGGACGCGGGGACTCCTGCCTGGTCGCTGGACATTGGCAAAGACGCATTTCGCTTGCTGCTGCTGGGCGACAAGGACGTCTTGCGAGTGATTGTCGGCTTGGAACGCAGTGGCGACTCGGGCATCTTGAGAGGCGGCGTCTCAATTACCACGTCTGGCGACTCACGTGCCTTCATGTTGGATGATGGCGTGCCGAGCATGGCATGAGGAGATCCGACTGGCTTCGTGGGGGGGTCAATGACATGCACAGAACGTGGTTCCGTCCATGTGCGCTTGGACGTGCTAGGTGTAGACGTCCAGGCTGGGGTTGAAGCAGGACTCGCCATGGGGCCAAGACTCGTGCTTGGTGCACGGCTTGGACTTGGTCCAAAGCTATATGTGGACGCACCTCCATGGCCATAGACAACTTTGAGGGAGGGAGAAGCACCTTGCACAGAACTGTAATCTTGTGTTCGTACTGGAGCAGCCGTGGGCGACTCAGGGAGCCATGATGTGAAGGGAGGTGGAGACGTCGGCGACATGGCAAGAGTGTGGTGTGCATTGGTGGGCGTGCCCAACATGCCAAGCAATGGAGAGCCAGCGATTTGCGTGATAGGTGGACTCAGCTGGCCATGTGAAAGCGAGGTCCACGGCATCGGCGTAGGCGATGTCGGGATAGGTATAGAGAGCTCCGGAGATTTGCCCTTCGCGGCAGGCCGCGATATGGGAATGGGGTCACTGGTCGCAAAGCCGCTAGGTGACTTGGCCTGATGAGACTGTGATGGAGGCAGAGGCTGCGGTGGAGAAGGTTGTGGCATCTGAGAAGACGATCGCTCTGGTGACGAAGACTGCCACGGAGGGGATGCCGGTTGAGATGCTGGTTGTGGCTGGTGTTGGTGTTGGTGCTGCGACCGCGACTGCGATTGAAGTTGCGACGGCCCAGCTCGTTCGTAAGGCTGGTAGTCCGCATGCAACTGTGTCTGCGGCATAGAGGGCGATTGACCAGGCATGGAAAACTCCGGCAATCTCGGTTCGAGGTCGCCGCCGCTATCGATCCTTGGCGATGGCTCTGGAGTGACATCATCCTGCATCGAGTCATCCAGCATGGCCCCCACCCAGGCCGGAGACACAGCTTCACTGTCATTCGGCGCTGGAGCTTTGAGCTCATTGTCTGACGACACGTCGTCCCCTTCATTCAACGGCAGTTGCCCCGGCATGTTCATGTACATGTGGTCGTCCCAAAGGTCATCATCTTCCTGCATACTTTGTTGCGCAGGAGGCTCATTTGTGTGCGTGACACTTCGTGACGCCGGGTTTTCCTGTGCAGGGCTTTGAATTGCGGTGACCGCCGACATCTGCCCCTCTGACATGGGCGTCTGAGTCATCATCGCCACACTGAAGCGCTTCTCTTGCACGGGTGTCTGCACCCGCATCTCCTGCGTCGGCGGCGGATCTGGCATGGACGTTGCTGAAGCACCCGGGCCAGAGCCACTAGTTGCATTCGTAGGCACTTCCGTGCCCGTCATAGTGCCTGCACTGTTTCGCGTGTACGACGACGATGATTCAGTGTCAGGAGTGTGACCGTGATCGCGAAGTGAGCGCAATTGTCGAAATGGATTCGATGTAGGTCGCTCTTGCTTCTTCGGCGATGGAGACACCTGCTCAGGGGACGGCTCACGTATGGATGGCACGCGCTCCGTTGGCCGCAGCACAGACCGAGGTCCTTCCTTCTCAGCCGGCCGCTCGGGCTCCTGTCGCTCCTTTGCTGTTGACGCAGCGCTTGGCGGTTCGACTCGTGTACGTTCAGCGGTGCGTCTAGCACCGTGGCTCTTCGACAATTGCATTCGTTCAAATGCCTCTGCTGGTGGTTCCATGGCCTGCGTACGCGGAGCCTCGTGGCTAGCTGAGCCTTCTTGATCGTGTGATTCACGAGACGGCTCATGAGCGAATTCGCCCGTACGCTCGAATGCATACGTATCGTCTTGCGTGAGCTCCGACTCGCTCTCGTCGTCTGGTTCGTTGTCCAAGTCCTGGTCTGAGCCTTCGTCAAGACCTTGTTCGACTTGATCCTCCATCTCATCGTCCGAGTCCTCTTCAAGCTCTCCCTCTTCGATCTCATCGTCTTGTGCCTCTCGATCGAGCTCGTCTTCAGGCAAATCTTCGTCCACTTCTCGATCCACGTCTTTGTCCGCATCATCAACTGTATCTTCGTGCGAACCCTTAGCATCCGATTCGTTGCGCTCATGGTCTTCATATGCGTACACACGCGATGACGGCTCTCGAGGTGCGGGGACCTCCGGCCTATCGGAAGGCCGTGACGCCTGTCCAGGCGTGGACTGACGCTCCACCCTCGAGCTCGGCACACCATACGATGGCTCGTGAACAAACGTGCGCCGAGCTTTGTCAGCTGAAGAGTCTGCAAGCGAAGAAGTCGATGTCGAGGGTATTTGAGTGCTCTGGGCCTTGGGGGTGACACGCCCATGGTATGATACGGACGATGTAGGCATGTCGGGTGAGCGCTTGGTTATGCTTTGTGCCGGGGAGGCGGGTTCAGCGTTAAGAGCACGTCGTGGTGATGCCATATGTGTGGTAGGATGATTTGATGTCGACCTAGTGGGCGTCTTGGATCCATGTTCTCGTCTGTCGTGGGCATAGTGAGATGCCGGCCTTGTCGATGTTGGCGGCGGCATCTCTGTTCGCGCTGCTGTCGCGGTTCGGGACGAGCTCGACGATAGACGATGCCTCGTCTGTGGCGATGACATATCAGGTCCGTCGTCCTTTGACCTTGGCGGTGTGCCAGACACATCCGCAGTCCTTGGGAATGACGTACGTCTCGGTGGTGGAGTTGCAGAGCCTTGATACTTCCTTCGCGCGTCTACAGGCTCAGACACCTGGTCCTGTGACATTGTCGACGTGTCTGCGGCTGGCCCCTGTGCCTGTGTTGGCGAATGAGATTGTGGTGTCCTAGATGGAGTCGCAGAAAACTGATTCTTCATCGTCCGCGGTGACGTCTCTGATGCATGACGTACGGTCGGTCTCGGAGGTGTGGCCGACGCTGGATTTGTCATAGACGCGTGTGTCGGCCTAGGTGGGGTCGCTAGCACATCGTTTGTCGAGATATGAGACGGCATCTTTGGCGCATGTTGGGGGATTGTGCGATCTGACATTGTTCGCGCGATGGGATGCCCAGGCCCGGCATCTGTGGCGTGGTGAGACGGCACTTGTGGTGCAGTTACCGTTGTCGGTGACGATCTTCGCGGTGGAGTTTGCAAACCATGGCTCGCAAGCACAGGCGTGTATCCCTGAGGCTGCTGCGTCTGTGACAAAGGGGGCGTCGGTATCGACGAACGCTCAGGCTGTGAAGATGGGGAATCAACTAACCACACGGAATCTTTGGATGGCAGAGTTGGCGCTTCTGACTCTGTTGTAGGCGACGTCACTGATGCCTGGTCATCCAAGTCGTCCATGTTCGCGCCTTTGTCTAAGCCACTCACTCGGTCTTGCGACAAACTGGTTTCATAAGCATGCGCAGCGGGCCCTGTTGAACGTCCGTACATTTCGTCCACAACTCTGTTCCAACCAGGTGGCGACGTCGGTGGGTGGTGTGAAGGTGTCTCGCGAGCAGATGCGTTGATGCTGCTGGCAAGCTTCACTCTCTCCATCAGAGACAAGTATGAACCTGATCGAGGCACCTGCTCATAGACGATGGGCGATGGCGGCGATGCCACAGCAGGCGCCGCTCCTCTCGAAGAGGCCATGGGAAACGAGGCCGCCGTTGACGGTGAAGAGACATGCGAAGCCACAGCAGGCGAGGTCATGGCGGCTGAAGTGCCGGGCAACGTCGAGTCTGAGAACTTGCGCGGCACACCCGCAGGTGTGGCTGCCATAGAAACAGAGGAGTTGCGCGGGGCAGGGTCAGATGGCATCGACGACAGTGTCGAGGGCCCAGGGGACATGGTCGTAGCCGCGTAAACCGATGAGGGACCATGTCCGAATCCAGGCGCAGATGGCGCAGGAGACGTTGTTGCATTAGAGGCTGGATTCATACGCGCATGTGAGGCTGGCGGCTCCGCGGATGCGACAGCGGCAGGCTGACTGCGTCCTCGGCGCGACGATGCTGAGGTTGTGGAAGAGGAGTCACTTGGACCCTGTGAGGTATTTGCAGGCGCTGATGTGGGTGCACCTTGTGATGAAGATGTAGCAGTGGATTTCGGCGTGGCGTGGTGGAATGGGGAAGTGGGTGGCATAGGCGGGGGCGATGATGAAGCAGCTAGAGCTGATGAGGACGTCTTATAGGAAGCAACCTGCTGAGACGACTTGGCTCCAGGCGTCGATGGTGGCATATGTGCTGATGGCGGGCTGAACGCGTGGGGTGAACGCCAATCTCGTGGTGTTGCATCCGAGAGTCCTGACGAGCGATTGATCATGGGAGAATTCTCCGACCATCGACTTGAGTCCCGGGACACGGGAAAAGATGAAGCAGGTGATGCGGGTGAGCGGATTATAGTACTGCGTGTTGCACTGGACGAAGGTGATAGGGGAACGGACTCGATCGAGTTGCGCGAGACCAGTCGGATGGACGACTTGTTGGGCTCCTTCGGTGCAGGGAGAGTCTTCAAAGGTGCCTCAAACGCAGACTCGATCGACTCATCATCCTGGGACGCTGGCGTGGATGGCTCATCAGGCTCACGACGATTCGCTGTTGAAGAAGGCGCACGCGACGGACGCTTCATCTCGCCAAACAAGTCCAACGATCCCGGCTCAAACGCATCCAACGAGTCAAATGTCGTGGACCAATCATCCATCGTAGGTGTAGGGGGCTCTGAATCACGTTCAGGCGGTACGTACACATTGGGTTTGGGCCGTGGTGGCGGAATCGACGGAATCTTGTCGATATCAGGCTTAGATGACGTCTTCCGCACGATCGTCACCGTCGACACCGTGCGGCGCAGCGCCGGAGGCTCGTGGTCCATAAAGTCGTAACTGTCAGGTGTGTGGTTCAAGCTGGAGTGGGAATGAGAGCGCGAGTGCGAGTGCGAGTGTGCGTAAGAAGGTGTATTTGACGGGCGCATCCGCCGAACCGACGAGTGACTCGCGCGCGATGGCCGTTCATACGGCGGCGGCAGCTCATCGTCCACAAACTCAGGCGTACGACGTGTAGGCGTTGTTGAGCGCGCCACTCGCTCCTTCGCCATAGCAACATGCAAGGCAGCATCACGAGGAAGCGGCGGCATGCCGGCGCGTGATTGTGAGCGAGGAGAAGACTGTGGCGGTGGTGAGACTGGCGGAAGTCGCCGAATATTATCGAACATGGGTGGGGTAGGATTCGGCAACCGGTGGATCTCAGATACGCTCGGCGGCGATCGTCGAGGAACCAGGCGCGCGCTATCATCATCCAACATACTTGACGTAACGGACTCATCTTCATCGAGATCTTCATCTAAACTACCGGGGTCATTTTCTTCCGAGTCAAGATGCATCGACGATGTCGGCGGGCTTTCTTGATACATCCGGCTCTGTGCCTCACGCACATTTTGTAGTGCGTTTGGCGGCAACGGTGGATCCACATTCATAGGAGGAGAGAGCCACATGGTGCGCTCGAGGCGCTCCGCACGTTCCAGGCGTTCGGGACGTTCAAGACGCTCCGAACGATCCGAACGCTCCAGACGCTCTAAACGTTCTAGACGCTCAAGACGTTCCAAACGCTCTAAACGCTCGAGACGCTCAACACGCTCGGGGCGCTCCGGACGCTCTATATAATCCCAATCACGCGTATTGGTGGAGGAAGTTCCGTGGTACCGGATCCTTGATGAGCCGGCACTCCGTGAAGGGGCATCCATACGTCGGACACGATACTAGCAGCAGCGCACGCAAGTTTATGTGTGCACGTATGCGATGGCGATCCGCTGACGAAAATTGGCCCAGTCCTGTTGTGTGTACACACTTACCTCGACGCCTACTTACACGCACGTGATCACACGCGTCGCGTTGTGCGCGCGTGGCGCTTGCTAGCCCACCAGGCGCTAGCGCATGCTGCCCCCTCTCCCAACGAAGCTGCCTATTAGTCATGTTTATATGAAATGTTTGCTGTTCGTTCATGTACCAAGAGCATCTTTCGATTCAAGTAGGGCAGCTATATGGGGCGGTTAGCTGCCAAGCAACACAGACAAGAGTTGTTAACTGCATTCTGTCGTACATAATAACAATATGACTTCGATAGACCACGCTGCCAAAGCAACAGCGCAGATAGACACGTCATACAACTTTAGGATCCACCAAACTGTCCTGGTGTTGTATGAGCTAGCACGCAATGAAGGGTCTGCATCCATGCGAGTCAATGCTCATGCTATCAGCCCTTGACGCTTCACACTAAGGCTGATCCAACTCTTGGCTCAGAGACTCAATGATGCTGCTATTCACATACCCAAGCCGCTACGGGACATCTTTACAGTGGCGAGCACAGGCTCCGTGCGCCCACCATTCTGCCCAATACCCTGTCCTGACAGCCAACCCATAGAGCGCAAGAGCCGGTGGCCGATATTATCCTCACTAATTTGTTTCGCTCCTTTTCCGACATGTGTGCCCTCTTTGTGCTTTTGGCCCATCATCATCATTCTTACGCCTCCACCAGAACTAAGGCCAGGGTGTGCATCTAATTCTCGTTCACCAATACGGAATGGTGTACGAGAAAGCCGTGCAATGCGTGAATAATCCATGTTCGTTCCTGAGCGCGATGTTTTCAATAGTATTGGGAAGCGTTTGTCTCCTTTTCCTTGGCTCTTGGATTTCAGCGAATATGCACCTGCCATATTGTGCACCACAGCGCGTTCGCGCTTGCCCATGGGCGGAAGCGTCAGCGTTGTATGTCCATCATCAGCCATGAACCTGTCGATGTAACCACGAATCTGAGCAAATGTCGTTGGCTTCTCAAACATGACATGTCCTTCATCATGTTCATGGACTGAGTTTTTGAGCTGACTGCGTCGCGCACGATTCTCCTCCCGACGCTGAGCCTTACTCTTTTTCCTGGTATCAACATGCCCATGTGTATTGGGATATGGATCGTAAGTTGCAGCCTGGCGTGCTTCGGCGCGTTTCTTTTTTTTGGACGCTTTGCTTGCACGATCTTTCTCCCACTGCTGTTGAAGCTCGTCGGCCCATAAAGTATCCTCAAATACGGGCTTCTTTTTCGATTCTGCGTTAGTACATCAAAGCGAACGTACTTTTCTTAGGCACTTGACCAATAGTGGATGAGAAACCCACGTCCTCGTCAGGGAACGAGCCTCGAAGAACTTGAAGAAAGTTTTCATCCTCATCGGACTGTTTACTATTCCGAGGAATATCCTTGCCCAATCCACTAAGCAACAAAGCATGCAATTCTTCTTCAAAGATCTCTTCAGAGGCATCATCTTCCTCGAATTTCTCAGCTTCTTCTACGCCATCCACATTTTCTTCCAGTTCGTTATCAGCCATACTGTCGTCTAATCCGTGCTCCAGATCTTGCTCCATCTCATCCTCAAGATTTTCAACATCTTCATCGTCGTCATCTTCATTTTCATCATCACTATCACTTTGCCATGCATCTCTTTCTCGTTCATGTGCATCAATAGCAATGTCCTCTAATGTCGTGTGATCGCCAAATGGATCTGAAATGCCCGCCATCGTGGGTAGGGGAACAAGCTCTGGTCCTGAAAGCATAGCATTTTCCATCCAATCTGCAAGGATTTCATCTTGCTCAGATATGGGCTTGCGGTCAGAGCTACTCTCAAGAATCTGGTCTGCGAGCTTAAATGACAGAAATTCTTCGTCATCATTGCTTGTTTGCTTATCCGTGTGAATGGGCTCTTGTTTCGATAGGTTTTCTTCCTTTTCATCACGTATGTTGTCGCGTGGTGCTTGAGGATTTTGTATTCGCCTTTCATTTTGGGATGCCAGAGACTGGGCCTTCGATTGTGATTGAGATCTATCAGACTTTGAAGACCCTGTTTGCGTCTCCATATTTTCGTTTGAGATTAGAGAATCAAAGCTGTTAGGTTCGAGTAATGAAGTCTTGTCGTAGATTCCTGACGCTTTGACGAAAAGGATAGGACGGAGGAGAGGGTTGGCATGTTTCATCATTGCATGCACGTTGTACTCTCTCTTCTGAACGATTTGTTGTAAGTCATTTACAACTAGCCCTTCCAGTTTACGTCGGTGCGGAATGCTCCCTTTATTTCTCTTATGCGGCTCGATAACAATATCGTCGTCTTCCTCTTCGTCTTCTTCCTCATCGTTATTGTCATCATCGTGTTCTGGAACGCTCTTCACCTTCTTGTTCATTCTTTCGCTCTTTATACGCCCAGAATTCGTATTCAGCTTTCCATCATCTTGTTCATATGAAGCGAAGAGTGATGCATTTGCTTCTTCCGGTAAGGGAGGCTTGCTCTGTGGCGCACTATAATTAAAGGGAACATGGTTATGTGACGTCACAGCACGGTTTTCCCCACGCTTGCCACCCCTTGAAGCGATGCTTCTTCCAGAGCCGCGGTGTTTTGAGCTCGGAAGCTGTTTCGGCTTATCCATTTCTTGGTCCATCTCGAAGAAGGCGGCTGTATCTTTGCCACCAAATATACTCGCCAAGTCAAAGGGTAAACTTGCGCCTCTGCGACGCGAGGTTTTCGAGTCTAGATGTCTATTCCCGAGACCACTACGACCGCGACTACCACCGCGACCGCGACCGCGACCATGACCACGGCCACGGCCACGCTGGTGAGGATTCGAGCTTTTGCCCATTAAGTACTTGCAGTTTCAAGGGGACGATTTGTGGCAAGACACGCATCAAATTTTGACTTAAGCTTACTCCACATTTTAGCAGTGCCTTCCTGTCCCATGACTGACTCAGAGCAAGATTTGGATGCATTGAGGAAGCTAGCGGCGCTAGATGACGACTTGAACTCGGAGGATCTAGACGATTTAGAAGAGGAAGCAGAGAATGAGCTTATGGAAGAAATGAAGCACGATGAATTAAATGAAATTAGCGACTCAGGCGCTCTAGAGCGGTCGGAAGACAGTACAGATGAATCGGCGTCGTCTGACTACGTGTTTGGTCCGCTTGAGCCTGAAAACGTGGCGCTCATTCTATCGGATCTTCGTGCGCATGGCATTAGTGAATGCGTGCGGCGGCACGTTTTACCAAATCCAAAATGCATCATTGACATACTACTGTCTTTGGGCGTAATGCTTCCTCGCTCTATGTTGCAAGAGGCGGAGGATGAACCATCTTTGCTATTACCTATCTTGAAGATGGTATTTATTCGCATTCTTCGTCAGCGGCAAAAACTCGTCGAGTACAATACAATTGAAGATGCTGTCGACCTCATTAAACGATGCGGACGGATTGTGGTGTTATGCGGTGCAGGAATTTCAGTGTCCTGCGGCATACCAGATTTCCGATCCAAGGATGGCATCTATGCAATTCTTGCACGGGAGAACAGATACGAGCTGGATGATCCTTCCGATATGTTTGACAAAGAAACATTTTTGCGTGATCCCAACATGTTTTATTCGTTTGCTCATTCTATCTATCCAGCAAACTTTGAGCCATCTCCGTCGCATCGTTTTGTGCGGGAAATCGAGAAACGCAACAAGTTGTTACGTATGTACTCGCAAAATATTGATACACTGGAGCAAAAAGCTGGTATTGAGCGGGTTATTCAGTGCCACGGATCCTTCGCTTCAGCCACGTGTACCGATCCTCGATGTGGCTATCGAATGGACGGAAAAGAGATTCGCGATGACATCTTGGCAAAACGAGTTCCAGTCTGTCCCAAGTGTGAGGAGCGCCGTGAAATGAGATTAAGCACTACAAAGCGACAAAAGTTGGCGGTTTGTGACGACGAGAGTGAAGACGACAGTTTTAGCGCGTCGTTTGGTATCATGAAACCGGACATTACATTCTTCGGAGAAAAGCTTCCAGACGCCTTCGAAGATTGTGTTTTGGCAGATCGTGGGAAAGTGGATTTGATCTTGGTTATGGGCACATCATTGAAAGTGGCGCCCGTCGCTGATCTCTTGACGCATTTTTCACCCAATGTTCCGACCATTCTGATCAACCGAACTCCTGTATCCCACATAGCTATGGACATCGTGCTACTCGGAGACTCGGATCCAATTGTGTCTTATCTATGCAAACGACTGGGATGGCCTTGTGATGAATCTGTTGTACCAGAGATACCTACTCGCGTGGGCGATACCCATGTGTGGTTGTTCCCTGGTGCTGAGGGTGGTTCGTATGTGGAAAACTTGACGCAGGAGCGAACTGCGCCTGACTTGAATTAGTCCACAAGTTGGAACGAGATTGTACAGAACACAAGTTCCTCATTGGTCTTGGAACGGAGAGTATAGCGAATAGGCATTTGTTGGAAGAATGGATGAACATTGATGTGAACGGGTCCGATGTTGAGGTCAAATGTATTGAAGTCAAAAAGGTTGGTAAAGAACGACGCTCCATACACAATATCTGGATGATACACAAAGGACTTGCGGTGTGCTTCATCACTGAAGTATTTACGGCGCTTTGGCACAGAAACACTTTCCGTCTTGAAGATGAATGCATTGTCCTCTACCATGTCAGAGCTTGGGTCAGAAAAGCGCCAGGGTCCCAGTTTCTCATTGAGCGACGAATTCTGATGCAGTGAGCTCGCGGGACTTGGCGTCATATACCTGCGCTCCAGCATCTGCGCAGTTCCTGGCCTCATCGGAATTGGCGACTGCTGGACGGGCGACTGGGTCATGCCAGGGGAGCCAAATGTGTCGGTGCTTGAAAGTGATAGGTTCGACGACAAGAAGACAGGCAAATCAGGTGTATTTGGTCGATCCAAGTGTAAACGGGTCAAAACCACATTGGGCTTTTTGCTGGATCCAAGCGCGGTCATCGTGTGTGTGTCAATGCCTTGCTGGAGTCGACGCGGCATTGGGTTTGCCATGATTGGAATAGGTCGTTGCAGTGACGGAGCTGGAGCCAGCGACGGAACTGGGGCTACCACTGGAGTTGGCACATCCATGGCTGCCGCGGGGGCAATTGGTATCGTCGTATTCGATCGTTGTACACGGATGTCGGCTGAACCCGGTCGAGATGGCGGATGCTGACGAATGTATGCCTGAACCGCAGGGTCGTCGCTCAGGCCAAGAAAGCGCCAGTACGAATTTGTGACCCTTTCATCCTTGTGCGACCCAAGAATCGACGGAAACCAACGGCTTGATGACTTTTTCTCTGCATCATGCGAATGTGAATAGTCAATACGTTCAACAGGAACTATATCTCCATCGTTACCATGCTCGGCCGCATAGCTCGGGATGTCACCATGGTCGTTGGACACAACGACGGCATCGCCGAGCCTATCGGGCGATGGCCATGCACAAAATGTGTTCATACACGCTGCATAGGGTGACATAATATAAGGCCGACCCGAGGGCGGATGTTCCTCGTAGAAAGTGCACGGATCGATCATCCTAGCCACACGCATACCTGCATTAAATGGTGCGCGAGGAAATGGTACGAACATGTCAAAGTCTGACCCAAACAAGATATCATCTCCGGTCCAATACTTCTTAAAACGGCCTTCAATTTGGATGCAAAATCGACGTGTGCGATCCTGAAAGTATTCACGGCCAGGTTCCCCCACTCTAGCCCCTGGTGCATCAAGGACACGGACCAATACACGGCCGCAGAAATGCTCCGTATCGATTTCGTGTGGATGCTTAGTATCGTTGAGCCTGCATGGCTCCATGTTGAACCGATCAGGCCCAACCTTCACTTCAAGCCGGGGCATGGTTCGAGGTGGCGGACGAGCTGCGAAATTTCCTCAACTGGGACTGTAATTGTTGTTGCATGTCGGCTGCCGCGTTGTCATCGGTAGTGCGTCATGCAAGATCACGTGGACAGTACATAGCCCGGATACGCGTCGAGAATTGAGAAAAATATATGCGGCAGGCAGGCAGTAAGACCGCCATTCCAAGGGCGTTCTAAGTGGCGCAAGTCATTGAGAAACACGTGGAGGGGGCTCAATCATGATGCGCGTGTCGGACCCGCACAAAGCGTCGGGTCACTGGCATGAATAAGTTCACGCCTGTTGATTGGTCGCGTTAGCTAGCTCAATGTCGTGGACGAATATGAGATCGTGCTAGAACGATCCAAGATGGACGCTACTGGTGTGTTGCAGCAGCAGCACAATGACTAGCATTGTACTGTGACTCCACTAGCTTTTACCAGGTGGGTCGTCTTGCATCTGGTGCGTCTGTGCTTGTCGTGTCCCAAGCATCATCTTCTGGCTCCTCCTCAACGACGTCGTGGGGCATGTCCACGTACTCGAGTTCGTCAGCCTCATCTTGGACATCAGACTGCTGCATCACAATTGCCCATACGCTAGCCTTGAAAAGAGTAAGGACAAGGCCCATTTTCCGTTCAATAGCACGTAATTCGTTCAAAACGTTGGTATGTAGTGAACTAGAGGACAGTTGGGTGCTAAGCACAGCAACCTGAAGAGACAAGTCAGCGTAATGAGAGACATACCCTTCGCACTGTGGCTGCAAGACGCGCATATTCACCCAGTACCAATTGTTCGTTGGCTGTCAAGCCTCTATGGCCTTCGTAGGGGTTCTGAAACGCTGGTCGTTCATGCGTCTTAGGGTCGTCCTGGTGTGCTGAACGAAGAGGTGCCTGCATGACTTAGTAGATACCACCTTGCAATGCGTCCAATAATATGAGCACAGACACTGGCAGATTGCCGAGCGTATACACCTGCAGCCAATTTTGATGAACGAAATGAAACGCTGCGGGCTTGCCCCCAGTTTAGTGGATGAGCGCGTTCAAGACGATGTAAATGTGGATACAGTGTAAGTGGGCAACGACACTATACATAATCGGCCGAAAATACAACTATCGTTTCGATGGACGTGAGGACTTACTGCCGCCACCACTGGATGAACCTGATGCCGACTTGCGATGTCCACTAGAAAATGAGCGAGAGCTACCCTCAAAACCTGGGCGTGCTCTGCTAGGTGAACGTAGAGACTTGTTAGACTTGCCACCCGTCTTTTTAGCTTCGCGACGAGAGGAGAGATTCTCCATTCTTCGCTTTTGTTTCGCTGCTTGCGCCTCTTGCTCTGCTTTGCGCCTCTCATTCCTTCAGGGTTAGCCAAGATTCTCGAGGAAACAAAAGAAAAAAATAAAAAAACAAATACATACCAAGACTTGGCACTCTTTTCTTTGGATCGTTCTCGACGCTTCAGTGTTTGTTTCAAAACATGGACATTGTCGCGGATGCGAACGCCTTCTGAGGCTGCCATCGCCTTGCCCCAGCGCTCTGCTTCATTAGCTGCTTCACGCGCCTGCGAAGCATCTTGGCCACGCTCAATTTGTTTTTGGATCTTGGCTTCTTCTTTCCGTTTGCGTGCTTCCAGAGCTGCAAGCGCAGCTTTAGGATCACTTGGTAGAGCATATTTGTTTTTCCGGACTGTGTCAGGCGCATTCCTTGTTTCAAAAGAGACCTGGCTAAATGATAGTTTGCCATCTAGTGGCATTCCAGCATACTCTGTCGCAGATGAAGACGTAGATGGATCCTCAACGAGCAGGCCAGCTGAGCGAGAAGACCCTCCAGATGTGGCAGATGACTTGGCATCATTTGATGTTTTCGCATTGGCACTCGCATTCGCCTTGGCCTGCCGACGAGCCTCTTTGCGTTCTCGTCGCCGGTTGTCTCGCATTTCGCCACGCTGGCGTCGCCGTGCTTCGAGCAGTTCCTGTTTCGTACTGGGTTCCTCTGTACCGTCGGTCTTTTGCGATTGTCGCTTGTGGTGCAACATTTGGATTTTGTTGTGCAGCCGCTCGCGGAGCTGGGCAATGCTTGCGCGGCGCGTGGAAGAAAGCTGCGGTGAGTGACTCGATGTGACTTGCATTTGATCGTTTGAAGGCTGAACAGATTCTTTGACACCATGCTCCTCGAAGTTGCTCTCGTCGTCATCCGCATCAGCGTCATTGCTACCATCCTCATAAGTGTCTTCATCATCGACAACATCTTCATCTTCAGCTTCATTCTCATGTTCTTGATCGTCGCCACCGTCGTCGTCAAAGTCTACGTCAATGCTGTCTTGTCGCTCGCTTTGCAAGTCCGACACAGTCTTGACATTTTCAGGATCGAGCTGCGTAAGCACATGAATCGACGCACCTTCGCACGCTTAGCCGCTTTGGAAGAAAGTTTGCGCTCCTCCGCATCTTTCTGCTTTTGACTCTTTGTGCGTTTATTTTTTTGGTACTTCGATTCCACCTCAGACTCTTCGACAGGCACGTAAAATTTTGCCGGAATGAGGCGTAGTAGCGTTTGAAAGGCCTCGTCGTGGATGGAGAGGGAAGTCTGGTGTGAGTTTGCTCTATTTTTTCAAGCTTATGCAGCACATTGCACCTTGCAAGTCGCTTCTCGCACACATACCTTCAAGTCCCCCTCTCGTGCAGCTGTCCCCATCGCAGCCGTCATATGAAGAAGCAATGCATCGAACGAGGCTCTTGCTTGAGATCGAGAACACATCCAAAATTTTTTCATCACGTGGACGCGGAAACTCCACACGCACACGCACACGCACGCGCATCCACACACGTCCGTGTTCATCACATTACAGTCCAGAAAAAATTGGTGTCCGGCTTGTAAGCGTATACCACAGAGCCACAACGAGAGAGGCCCATGGCTACACAAGTGCCGAAGCCATCTGCAAAAAGGCAACGCCGTGCCGCTGAGGCTGAAAAGCGTGCTAATGAGGAGTTATCCGAGAGCGGGATGCTAAACTCCAACATGTCGAGCGTGTTGGTGCAATTTCGTTCAGGACAAGACGACACATTTCTGGGTCCTACCATTAGTCTGCCAGCGCAGGTAGGCCAGGCAGAAATGGCGAAACTGGTAAATGAACTTCGCAGGCAGGCACGAAGCCAGAGGGGACGAACAGAAACGGGGGCTGGAGAACAAGATGATGTTGACGAGGACGAAGACATTCCTTACGCATTTCACGTCCTGCTCCGAGAGACAGACACATCGATGTCGGAGCCGACACGTGTTCCTATTCATAATAGCTTGCATGATGATGTGATGAATTCGGCGGTTGCAAAGAAGCTCGGCATCAGCATGGAGGACAGCCTAACGATTGTATTTGAGCCACAGGCTGTGTTTCGTGTGCGCGCCGTGACGCGATGCTCTAGCACACTATCTGGACATGGCTCGCCGATTCTGTGCTGTTCATTCAGTCCGTCTGGTCTTCTTCTGGCTACGGGGGCAGGTGATAAGGTGTGTCGGATTTGGGACATGGATACAGAAATGCCACTTCACACGTTGGAGGGTCACGATGGATGGGTCCTGTGCGTGGAATGGGAACCTCTGGAGCGCCGACTCGCTACAGGAGGAATGGACGGCCAGGTATGGATATGGGATGCGCTGGTACCGCCGCTCCCGGGACGACGTGGTTGGGGGGCTCGGTCTGGTGAACAGGTCGATGCCGAGCATCAGGCACAGCAGACACAGACGGGTGCAGAGGCTCCACGAAAAATGTCGGTCGTTGAACGACGTGCCGCACGACGGGCTGCACCGCGTGGTCAAATGCTTCGCGGTCATACAAAGTGGGTGACAAGCCTGGCTTGGGAGCCGGTTCATCGGAATGCTAGTGCGCCACGGCTCGCAAGTTCGTCGAAGGATGGGACTGTCCGTATTTGGAATGTGGTATCACGACAAGTGGACTTTGTACTTGGCGGTCATACGGCAAGTGTGAATTGTGTTCGTTGGGGTGGCGACGGCGCGATTTACACTGCGTCATCTGACCGGACCATCAAGGTGTGGAATGATCAGGACGGACGACTGATCCGTTCGCTAAATGAGCACTCACACTGGGTGAACTCACTCGCCTTGTCGACGGATTATGTGCTCCGTACGGGAGCATTTGACGTCAAGGGCGCGTATGCCGCGCATCTGTGCAAGCAAGACTACACAGATTTGGATGCATTTACGCAATCGATGGCGCAGAAGCGGTATGAGGAGAGCACCGCGAACGGAGCCCGTCCTGAAATGGTAGTGTCTGCTTCTGACGACCACACACTATTTGTATGGCCGCCACAGGTGCATTCAACAGAAGCCACTATGTCACCAAAGAAACCATTGGCTCGCTTGACGGGTCATCAGAAGACTGTGAATCATGTGTGCTTTTCGCCTGATGGACGCTTGATTGCATCGGCTTCGTTTGACAATAGTGTCAAGTTGTGGGATGGGCGCACTGGCAAGTTCATTGCGAATTTGCGCGGTCATGTCGCGAGTGTATATCGGGTGGCATGGAGCAGTGATAGCCGCATGCTAGCCAGCGCGTCGAAGGACTCGACAATCAAGCTGTGGAATCTCAAGACCTTCAAGATTAAGGTCGATTTACCTGGTCATGAAGACGAAGTGTACTGTGTGGACTTTCTCGCAGACAAGCTCGCTAGTGGTGGGCGTGATCGCACACTCAAAATATGGCGCCACTAGAACTATATAGCGCGATATGGGAATTCAAGGTACAAACGCGAACGTACGCGGCGACCGGGGAAGCTCATGTCCTGTGCCTTTTTTTCGAATGGGAGGAACAAGTACATGAAAATTGTAAAGGTTCTGTCCGCTACAGGCCCAGTTGTTCTTGCACCTGTCTGCGGATCGTTTTTTCATACGCATCACGGTCATCACGGTACATTTTCTGGTGTACGTGTGAGTAAGCGCGTTTATTTTTTTTTTTCAGGAGTTGAGAAGATGATACGTACACAGGCGTCAATGTTGGCACCACTCTCAACGTTCGGCTCAGCCAGCATGCTTAGCACGGAGAGCAAGATTTTTTCAATGGATTGCACAGGAGACCAGCGTTCTGCGGACGACTCATACACTGTGTGGAAACGAAGTAAGTCACAGATCTGCCCAACGTACTGTTCGGATCATCACCAGCGGCATGAAGAATGCTGATGCATACAAGGCCATCTGGATATACTGTGGATGTGTAAGGAGAGAGAGAGAGAGAAAAGTTTGGGATTGTGCACACACACGCACCATTTGGGTGAAAAATAGGCGGATCGAATCGCATGGTCGGCGGCTCTAAGGGGTATGTAGGTGCTTTTGTGAGTGATTGTGATGTACATACGAAATGAAAGACGCGCACTGAACACACCTCCTTCGAACGGCGTGTCGTCGGGTCCAGGAAGTAGAGCTTCCCATTCAAGGTAGTTGTCTTCAGAAATAGGTCCTACAGCTGGAAACAGCGTATTTGGATCTGTCGTAAGCTGCTTGTATTCGATTGTCAAGCGCCGGATCGCTGCTGCCGCATTTCGTGTACTTGTTGTCATCACTGCGAGACACGAACACCAACGAAGGAAAAAAAAGGTACTCGACAATGCGAATACCTTCGAAAGTTCAACACTTGCACACAAACAGACACGCACGAACCTGCGACTGGAGTTTTATATTAGCCTGCTTGGCTCATTCCCATGGGCGAATTCGGAGTCTACCAAGCATGTCGTGCATGCCCGCTTAGGAAGCCATCACGTGAGTTTCTAGTCGCGCCCATGGAGCTCATAAGTGGCAATGGTAGGTAGGGGACATCACGCGCTGTGTGGCGTCGCAGGTGGAGGCCATGGGGCTAGTCAAGCAAGAACGCAAGGGCGGCGCGGCCCCATTGCGTGGCAGTCAAGGGTCGGGGCTTCAACGGTGCAAGTTATCTATTGTGGCTATTGCTGCAATTTAGCTGACTAGAAGTCAGAGGAAGACACACACACACACACACACACACACACACAGAGAGAGAGAGAGAGCGAGAGAGAGAGAGAGAGAGAGAGAGAGAGAGAAAGTGTGTGTGCGTGTTTGTGTGAGGGTGGAAGTAGGCGTTGGTTTCGAATTTGTGAAGCATTCGTTACGTTTCCACTGACCTCGCTTGCTTGCACGCTTGGTTTGCGCGCTCCCACCTCTTTAGAAAGTGTGTCTCTCTGCAAGTAGCTCATCAAAGCAACAGCCTTTACAGCTACCGCGAGTACTGCTGTTGATCCTTTCGTGCGGGGGGCGCTTTCACCGGCTTGCTGTATGCCGTGAAAGATGAAGCAGGATGATGTACATGCACGGATAAATCCAGATACAGAGTATCAAAAGCATAGACTGCATGTGTGGGCGCATGCTGGTTTCGATGGGTCAATGGTTCCAGATAAGCCTGTCGCTTGGTCAAGACAGAATCTCGTGGCATATGGCACCTCAGATGAACATGGAGCGTGTGTCCTCATTGTACCAAGCGCATGTGCCGTTCATGGCGGCAAAGTGAATGCCTCGCAGGTTGTTGCGCGTCTGCATCCACCTCCGCGTGCGCCACCTATCGCAACCAGTACACCGTATGAGTTAGACGCGCCTTCCCTCGTAAGCTTTAGTCCCTGTGGCCACACTCTGCTCGCTTACTTTCCTGTTATGCCTGTGTTAACGACGAATGAACCACTTGTCCCATCCGCATCTCTCGAGCTTTCTACGCCTTTGGTACTGCCTGTCGATCAAAGTGCCGCGGTGTCGCCCAGTGCGAATGCTATGAACGCCAGCATGAGTGCCGCCACTATGAACGCGGCGATAAACACGGCAGGAGCTAGCACGAATGCAAGTGCAGGCGCAAGCGCATTCACATCTCCGGCTATGACGCCCCTAGCGACGCCGCGTGGTCTTGTGCGCACTCTGTCGGGCCACTCAACAAGTCCTGGGATGGACGCCCTCGGCATGGGAATGGGGTCAGCAACGACGAGCCTCTTACCCTATGATCACGGCGTCTTGTGTATTTGGACGCGGACGTCCCCTTCTATATCAGCCACTGATCAATGGAACCTGCAGCAATGGTTCCCTGTATCTTTGCCTGTGTCCACATTGTCTACGTCCGGAGCATCTCCGGCTGCGGCATCAGCGACCGCAGCGACAGGCACGGCGTCGTCTTTGTCGTCTGTCCCCACCGCAGCCGCAACAGGTGCTTCCGCAACAACGCCCCCAGCCGCCCCTTCCACGGGACCATCATCCTTGTCGAAACTCTCTGGCGACATGATCGATGTGTGTTGGCTCGACTCAGCACGTGCATGGAAGTGCACTGAAACAGACTTTGTACGCGCGCCGTCCAGTGGCCCATCGACCTCCGTGCCTGCGGCTGGCCTGCCACTTGATAAGTCGGCGGATGAGCAAGCGTGTGTTGTCGTGTCGCGGCTTGGTCAGGTCGTGTTTCTACACCGGGTGCATGAAAAGTCCATGTTCCGGATCCATATTGGCTGTCTGCAGGTTCCCGGAGTCTACCCACCGCCTGCGTCCTATGAGCCCACGACATTGGAATCTGTGTTCTCCGCCATGGAGATTCGACACGTGTCTATGGCCACCATGTCGGATGCGCCCATCCTGCTCGTGGCGTACCAATCAAGCATCAGCGGTTCGGCCATGTTTGTCAACATGACTGAGCTAGTATTTGAACTGAATGGCGATCTGTCGTATTTCTTCATCAATCCACAGTCGTCTGTAACTATGCGCTCGCTCGAAGAGGCCCTGAGCGGCACGAAACACCGGTACCAGGTGCTCACGTCCATGTCGTGGTCACGCGATGCTGGCGGCGACCTCGCGCTGATGTTTGCGGTTGCGACAGACGAGGGTGCTTCTGAGCCCGTGTGGTCGAGTCGCTCGCTCCGTGACACGATGCTGTATGTGTGGGATGTGCGTCAGAGTCAGAACAAGCGCGTCGACGAGCTGCGATGCATCTTTGAGTCGTCGCCCAGCCAAATCGCATCCGACGAGACTGACAAGGCTTGGCGCATTACGCCGCTCACGCTCCGCCACATTCCAGGCTTGGTTCTGTCCAGCATCATACCAGCATGCTCTCCTGTGCCCCATGCACATAAAATCTATGCGACTGCGTTTGTCATGGACCACATGGACCGCGAAATTTGGGGCACCATCGATACCAAGACCTATGAATGGACGTCTCTTGAAATGCAAGTACCTCCACACGTTCTCATGCGGTCGTCCCTCGCGCTTTCACCGTGCGGCGTGCTTGCTTGTATGCTTATTCGTCCTGGCAGACAAGTCGGTTGTTTGTGCCTCCCGATACAGTCGCACAGTATCCCTATGCTCGGCCGTCTAGCTGCACTCTCTCTTTTGCGCCACGCCACGCCAATGGACGTCGCGCATTTTCTGCTGCGGCATCACGCGCTTACGCATGACTTTATCATCGCCATGGTACAAGCCACGGCAAATGCGCTCGCCTTCAACGACAATCACAACAACCCATCTGGTGCTGCGCCGCTGACACTCACACAAACTAAGCTTGTCTTGCCTCTTGTGCTGGCTCTAACGTCTGAATGCGCTGACACCTCTCAGCGCTTGCTGCATGCACGCACCTGTGTGTTTGTCAGCCTCTTCCACATGTATCAGGAGCTCTCGATTGCGCGCCACGATACCACGAATGCTCGTTTTGCCGATTTGCTTGGCCACACCGCATACGCATCGTTCCATCCTTCCACTGTTTGGACACTTGCCCGCATCCTCCAAACACTCACTGAATGGCTCGAACGTGCGCTGTGCACGGCGATGCAATGCAACATGCCAGGTGCCCGGCCGGCCGATGTACCTGCTGATGCCTTGCTGGAACTTTGTTTGCACACGAATGCGAGACGCCTTTTATGTGAGGTTCTATCGGGTGTATGCGTTTATACGACATGGATACAACAGCTAACAAACGAGTCTTGGCTGTCGCTCCTGGGTGCTGATGTCCGAACGTCCAGCAGTAAATGCGATGCAGCCATTCATCGTTTATGGAATATCCAATCGCACGTCAAGGACATTCTCAATGCGACTCCACTGGTTTTGGAGCATGTATTACCGTTTTTTTCCGTCCTGCCAAGGGGCATGAATGATGTTGCCGCATTCTGGGATTCGTGGCTCGGCGTCCGCGCATTGCATGCATCCGACGCAGTATTTGATCATGCTCGGAATGCGTTCGAAGCTTGCGATCAGGCCATTCTCGACCATGTCGCTCTTGTCGAAAGATGCGCTCGACCGGCACAGCACGTGCCACCCCCGTGGCCTTATACCTATTGACAACGGATCCTTTCTGCTCATTTCTGGACAGGTCCGCCTGCATGAGCTTTATTTCTTGGCATGGATAATCCCTGCCGTACCTCCGCCCCTCTCCCCCCACCCCGGTGATACTTGTTTTCTTGTTCTATTTACCTGTTTCTGACCTGTGCTTGGTAGTTTTGCTTCGCTTCCTTTGGACATCTCGACGAACCTCGATTGCTCTACGCATTTTCTAG
>ERZ501053.21-NODE-21-length-47911-cov-42.493271_pt1 | contig 47911 bp, 43 predicted proteins | sample MGYA00510862_ERZ501053 | MGnify/ENA primary metagenome ERZ501053 (study PRJEB25958, sample SAMN03398521) | human skin metagenome | study: EMG produced TPA metagenomics assembly of the Human Skin Microbiome Metagenome (human skin metagenome) data set. | reverse complement strand
CGTTTGAGCACGAAAGATCCGGTTATCGACTTTATTAAGTGATTCCGTAAAGCTGGCGGTGTCAGAATCCGAAAAGTAGCGACCCATTACGATACGTACTATGATCTTAAAGGACCAAAAAATGGCTGACTGTTTGGTTTATATAGATTTGTGTTTCTCCACCTAAGAAAAAATTTCTTTTTACACGACGGTCATGTGCATGACTAGGCATGTATTTTATTGGATGCTTGGATATATGCATAGGCAGATTCCTGGCCGTGTGAGCTCAGTGACCTTTAGCTTGTTGCCGCTGCGGCAGGACACCGGCGCGAGTCCGTGCCTTGTAATCACCTTTGGGTCAATTTCTGCGTCGGAACGCGCGGACTCGGTTGGGGACTACAGGGTAATCACAGGAAGAAGGGAGAGAAAGAGGGAGAGGGAAGAGAAAGAGAGAGTGTGTGCGTGCACGAGTCGTGTGTATTCGAGTGTGGATAGCTAGCTGCATATTGTGTACCAGAATGAGTTTGCCACCCACCCGCGCGCGTGGAGAGAGCTCGCGACCTTCTTCGAACGGATCTGCTACGATTACAGTTCAAGGTGACAATCAGGTAAATGGTCGTCAAGATAGCGCCCGTTCAAATATTGGTACGCTTCGACTGCGTGCTACGGATGATGATGATCCTCAAAGACCAAGGCAGCGTTTACGCGGTGTGGTATGGACGGACGACACGGTAGACAACGAAGGGTGCGGCAAGAAGAAAAGCAAAAGTGCGTGATTCAACATCATAGACAAGTTGGACTGACGCATTTTTTACCAGTCTGTTGTATATATCATAAGCCTAGAGCATTCGATGAATCATCGTCTGAAAGTTCGGCGGCGTCTGAAAACGACGAGGAATCGGAGCTGAACATTTCGTCTTCAGACGATGACAATGATCTAACAGGAACAGGAGGCGGTTCAAGTGGCGAGGGCAATAGGAACATGTCCAGCCCGTATCCTCAAAATCACCATCCATACTGCCCGCACAATCGTAAACGCCCGCCGTTGCGCAACGCGTATGAGCGTGCGTAAGCCATATGCAATAACGTAGATATTAGGAACATAACCCTTTGTGTTATTTACATCTTGGCGCTTAGGTTGCTGAATAAGGCAAGTTGACTTTTGTGGAGTTGCGGAGATGGCATGTGGCAGGTTTTGGGTCTGGTGTTACACAAAGCGCACATATGTGCATCATTCAACTTTCTCGCACGAGATTGGACCGACGTGAATTTAATGTAACCAATCGTTACTGTCAAGAATGTTACAAACACATGCCTGGTTACGGCAACTAGTTCGTGCTCGAATGTGCACACTACACGCCATCTTTGAGAACCACTTTCGTCCTTAGCCGACCTTGTTGGTGCCGCCGGACAGTGTCGTCGTTCATGGGCAGTTTCGCTGTGCCCTCCGCCCATCCTCAAGGGAAATCTCCAACTATGCAAGTGAGGAAGCGTCAAAGACTGGATGCTGACTCTCGCCCCCGGATCATCCGCATGACGGATGCCGATGGTGATCCATATACGGTAGCGGTACAGCCACTGTCAACTGCGTATGATGATGACGGTGATCCCTCAACGACATTGTATGCAGCTTTGAGTACATATGATGGTGGCAGGTCAAATCTTCGCTCGGCGTCTAGCAGTCTCTTGAGTAGTGCTGCTGCTGGCAGTTTGGGGCTTGGATCGTCAAGCGGCTCCATACTGAGCTCGTACTCTTCTCTTACTAGTGCAACGGATGCCGGTGTTATGGCTACTTCTACAACTCCGAGATCCTCATTGTCCTCGTCATTAACTTCGTCGTCGTCTCCAACCTCCTCATCTACTTCATCTACTTCGCGGTCTTCATCGTCCTCTTCTACGTCAAGCTCCTCGCGTTCATCTTCAAGCAGCTCGCGCTCGTCCTCTAGCGATACCAGCTCTTCTACGACCCCGACGTCTAGTGTGCCTGATTCCTCCTCCATGACGCCGTCCGCTACAAGCAACCCAGGCGAGCCGAAAAATCTTAGTTCGGATGATGATTCACACGCAGGTGCCATTGCTGGTGGCGTCGTGGGTGGTGTCGTTGGCTTACTTCTGGTTCTAGGTTTAATTGGGCTTCTGTTTTGGCTGTTGCGCCGTAAGCGCAAGAATACAGAAAGTAAGTTCGTGGATGCTCCATCGACTCAAGATTTCCCAAGCGAATATGACAATGTTGGTTCAGCGGCGTATGGCCAAGGGGCTCAGTTCTATCAAGATGCACCGCTCCCGCCGTCCCATTCATCTCCTTCTTATTCAGCAAGGGACTTTGCGACAGTCCCTATTTCATCGATGTCTTCTATGCCATCTGGTACAGCAGCACCGACTGCCGCATCCGCCGCCGCCGCTGTCCCAGTAACAGCGTCTGCAGCAACTCCATCACGTTCGGCCGTTATTCCACCCACTTCATTACCCACTAGTGCAGGTGCAGCTGCGCCTGCACCTGCTCCGTACCCTGCTAGTCGTACGCGCGGGGCAGCTGACAATGTCGTAGGCATGTCTGGTCCGGCTACTCGCCCGCCTCGCCCGCCTCGCTCTACGGCTGATGCTCAGCAAATGCCAGCAGCAGCTCCGACGCCAGCCTGGCGTCGGTCTGCTGCCGCGTCACAAACTCCTGGCGCGTATTATGAAGCAGACCCTGATTTACTTACCACAACGTATGAAGACACCTGGGCAAGTGCCGATAGTCCTTATGGGCGTGCAGGCGTTGGTCGCGTCACTGACGATGATCCGCCACCACCCAGAGCCGTCCACATGCAGCCAGGTCAAGTGTATACAAATGTGTCGCCGCTGGGTGCATTCACTCATATGTAACATGTCGGACATGTGCTTTCAACCTACTCGTGTACCAACAAGCATCTTGAGCTTTTCTTCATTGGTCCCTTTAGGTTTTGTTTTGGACTTAGCGAATGTGTGCTCTTGTGCGAATCTTAATTTCTTACATTCCGTGCCTTTGGTTAATTGGCTCGAGCACATGTATGTATGCGTCTTCCTTTGCAATGTCTATAGACAAAATATGCTTCCGGTAGAAAAAGACTTTATCACCATCGTTGATTGTATGCTTGTTGGATCAACATAAATGGATCACGGTCATGCAATATTGGTGCACACAGACAGCAGAATAGTCCCTATGCTCTTTCATCATGCAACAGCAAACCAAAAAAAATCCTACCGTCGAAGGTCGAGACTAGAAAACTTGTTACAAGAAAATTACAAGACCGACAAAAGCGCCCACTGCAAGGGCTTTGAAAATCGACAGCCGTGTGTGCACTGATACACCATAGTTCTGGCCACTTTTACCAGAGCCTGACTTGGTATCATCGCTGACCTTGACTTCCAAAATAGCAACCCTACCGTCAGTACCAATATTGTGATTCAAATTGTTCTTCGAAATGTCATTGAGAAGCGAAGAGTCCATTTTAAGAAGCTTCGTGCGGAAAGTCTTGCCGTTTGCAGATCGATCTTGTTGGGTCGCATTTTTCACAAGCTGATCACGACCCATATCGTACCCATTTTTTACAATGTCATGGTTCTGCTTGATAGACTTTTCAACCGAAGCAGCGATGAAAATCGCGTTCGTCTTTGCCTTATCGCCGGTTTGCATCCAGAAACGGAAATGGTTTCCACCATTCACTACTTCCGCTAGAGCCGGCTTCGCACGCATGAGGCCATCCTGCTCTACTTCTCCCCGACCGTCCCCGAGATTTGCTGATTGTGCACCATTGTTTTTTGACTTTCCTGCATTTTCGTCCAATTCGAAGCCAGTCGCATTAGCGAACTGCAAGAACCCTTCTTTGTCAAGGACACTCGAGTCAGACGTGGCTGAGATAATCACGTTCAATGGCTCTTTCTGCTTCGTGAGCATGCTGCCACCATGTTTTGATGGCGACAAGTATAGACTATTGTCATCGCCCAACGCGAGTTGACTTGTTACCAGCACAATGAAAAGTGCCTGCCAAATTCGTGGGATGTACATGGTGGTGTACAACACACTCACATTCACACATAACTCCCAACACAAAGACCCGTACGCAACGAATGAAGGGCGGGGGTGCATGTCACGTTCCCTGTATGGAGGGAGGTCGAACACCACACATACTTAGTCAGCATTGTATCACACCTTCATTTTAGGCATGGCAGTCATGCATTACTCCGCTGTCCAGGATCTCTCAGCCAGCGACATATATCCAGTGTAGCTCGAAACACTTTGTTTATCATCAAAGGAAGCAAATTTCTAATACTGGAAACCAACCATGGACTTGCACAGTAAAGAATCGATTTTTCATACACATAGTGTGAAATCCCCATGCGAGGATTTGTCATCTTGATATTCATGCGCGTGATCCATTTAGCGTCACATAGCATGGTGGTTAGAGGCGGTATTGTTCGACTCCATGTTCTGCAAATTGAAGTCCACATTTCGGTGGTAGCCATTCCACATTTCGGCCACGATCGTGATATCTTGGTTATGGTTGTTGATGTCGGCAAATGAGCGATTCATTTCCATTAGCGCTTCATTAAGGAGATCAACATTTTTAATTATACGCTCCAAAAGGAGTGTCTGTCGTTCTTCCTATTTATGGTCAGCTTTGTACGCATTCGACGTACATATGGGTTCTCGATGGCCGGCGGCATGATATACGCTGGTCTGTAGAATGATTTCCAAGAATGTCACAGGCGGACTGCCAACGTGCACTAAGTAAACTGAAAGACCTCATCCGCTCCTAACGGACGACTCAAGTGGAGATATCACGTGATCTTTTCGACGACGGCAGCGGCAGCGAAGCGCCTGTATTGACGGCAAGTCCAAATCCCAACACGCGACCGCTTTGCGACAGAGACGTACGCATCTTTGAATTATGATGCGGCCGCCGCTTGGATTGATATCCCAGGCTTCTGCAATCACATCAAATGTTCGGAGAAGGTATTTCGAATATCTGCGTATAACGTATTCGACTTCCCCTGTGGGCCCATTTGTGCCGCGAATGCTCAGCGCCGGTCCTACGCGGCTCTATTCATCTTCATCATTTGGTCAATTGGCGTCGGACACTAACAAGCATGCTAGTACGAGTGAGAGCAAGTCTAAATATGATGATGCTTCACGCGCTGAGCTGTGGAATCAAATGCTGAATACCATTATTGTTGAGCCGCGCGAAAATCCTACGGATGGAACATCATCTTCCTACTTACCCAAGTCTATTTTATCGCATTCCCGAATGCCATCTGGTGCGCCGAGGCGCGATGATTCATCGAATGTATCGAGTATGGTGGAGCAACTCGATGCAGAGTTCCGTGACAGACCAACATTCGGTTTGCCAAAACCCTGCACACCAACGACCGGTCGTTCGTTGTCTATGACCAGCACATACAACAATACGTCTGCAACTTTGTATCGACAGCTCTCACAAATTTTGAACCGGAATAATGTGCGTCGAGAGCTTCGGCTGAATGAGCGCTATGAAAAGCCCAATCAGATGCGGCGCCGCAAGCGCTCTGAGCGACATCGCCGACGTTTTGCTGATATGGTCCGCAAAAAAGTGCAGCTGGTACGTGTTTTACCTCTACGCGTTTTTTTTTTTCGTTTTTTTCTTTTCAAGGCTAACACTCACAGATTATGATGCTGAAAGCACGTAGCGCATAATGTTTATATCTCTGAGATCAGGGGAAAAAGATGCCCCTTACATGCTGGGGCTGGGATTGTTTGTAGCCACGGCGTCGCGCAATGATTGTCTTGTTACACTGGATCCCTTGTCAGAAAAGTTCGCAACGAGGGGTCAGAGTGGAGAACGTAGGGATACAATGGCAGGGTGGCGTTGCCACGTGGCCCATAGCCTTTGTTTGCTGCCGAAGTTCCTCCAGCCTGTGGACGTGATCACATTCAAGCTTTTCCGCTTCAGCAACTGCTTTGCCCGATTACATGCCAGGCGGTCTTCGCGTGATTATGAGACCTTGTCTATCTTTAACAAGTGCATGTGTGCCTTTATCCACTGTTCAACGTCCGATTCCTGTGCGACACTTGTCGGTCTCACGCGTTTCGTACAATATACGCAAGATCCCCTCTGAAACACTACCTGAAGATCCAACACCGGCTATGTGGCAGCGAGTCGCACAGTTGTTGGCGGGTACAGTGGCTGCAAGCTCTTTGGTATATTTTGTGCTTCTGGCAGACTTTGGAGAAGGGGAACATTGTTTTATGCCTGTGAGTATATGTGGTATTCTAAGTGAAGGGTTAACACTGACTATTTTAGATTCGGCGAGCTCTTCAGATTGATGCGCCTGCATGGCGCGCGAGACTATGGAAGCGACAGACAAACTTGCCGGAATCACAGCGTCTGATCTGAGCGATGCCTCATTACATGTACAGCATTCATACGTATATATATATTAAATCTATGTACTACCAGTGTTGAATGGACGCCCCAAAGGCCTTTTTGGCTGTCTATTACGCGCCCAATTTACAACGCATTGAATGACGTTTCGCGGGGCTCAGCATGTGTGCCGTCGCTGTCCTTGCATTTATCGGCCGAGGTATTCGTGTGGAACGAACCGACCGCGGTTGTGACGGGGCAGTACGTGTTCGGCCGAAATAGCTGCGCGAGCCTGGGCCACAACAAGGAATGGAACTGGCTCAAGTATGTGCTAGGAAGGGCGTGCAGAATAAATGTACTCGGATGTGAAAGTTATACCGTCTTTTTGTCGACACACAGCGGACATTACCTTCGCAGACCACCTCTGGCTCATCCGATTATCAACGCAATGAAGTTGCATATCGTGGTGAGCGTGCTTCTGATATCATTAGTTGGGAGCAGCCTAGCGCAAATGGCCCAAGGTTTGCGCAAACTGGATTTGGAAGGCACTTGGTCTAGTGGCTCTGGCAGTGTGTTGACGGGCCAAGGTTCTGGGGAATCGGATACGTTTTTCAATCCGATGAGGCGAAAGTTCACTGTCCCCAAGACGTCGGGATATTCGTACAGTTTTACAAGAGACGGATTCTTTGAAATGGCTCAATTCACATATAACTCGAGTGGCCGCGAGCCAGAATGTTTTACTGCGTCACTCAAATGGCAGCACGGTACCTATACACTTGAAGGTTCCAACATTCACATGAAACCGTATGAAGGGGATGGTGCGATTCAAGTTATGGGTAAATGTGAGGATCCGCAAGTCAAAATGGACTATTACTCTGAGAACGAAATTGGAGCAAACATTACTGTCTACACTGATACTGACATTGTGTTTTACAGTGAGCTCGATTCCATGAAGGTATTGCAAATGCACGCATTCGACGGTCGTCCACTCCCGAAGATGTACCTGCTATACCGCCCCCCACGCATGATGCCGACCCAATCGATCTTTAAGAAAGTCATTGGTGCACCTGGCACATAATATGCTTCATGTCCTTGTGATTGTTTTGTTGTATCTTCTGTCACAGGACAACGCTTTTCTAGTTCGCGCTTTCCCATCCCGCAACTGGGTGCTTTGTGCACGGTCTTCCTTATATTTGTTATTTTATAGTCTATTCTCTCATGGTGACGAACATCGTAAGCACCCAACTCTCATTTACTGGGTTCAAGCGTTTCCTTGACTAATCTACGAAATGACCATGACCATCTATCTGCGTGCTTCCGACAACGTACTGCGTCTTTGGCTTCGTCAGGATAATCAGCTGACTAATCATATTCGAGGAGGTTGTTATAGCTTCGTAAAGCTATCAAGATGAGTGTCTTCGTGATTGCAAGCTGTGGGCGAGTTGTTGTCGTGCTCCGAGCTGCTGCGTGAACGCTGCCGCTTTCTGGCAGATATCCATGCTGTAACTCGAGCCCGCTTTAATTACCACCTTAGACCATGTCGCGTGTGCCCCAGCTCATTCTCGAAGTGCTCAAGTCGCGCGCGACTCGGCGTGATTCAAAGCCATACTTAGACATGTTTTCTCGTTGTTCCGACGACAAGCGGATGCCTTCTTCTTATCAAACCCACATAAATCCTTTCAAGAAGCCGTCTTCCTCGTCTGTATCGCCGTCTGTGTCGCCGTCTCCATTACGGACGGCGATACCTCGAAGCTTGGCCACAGACGCTATGAACACAGCAGATCGGACGTCTGAGGTGGTACCCTCGCTCGACAGGACATATACAGCACTTGTCAAACTTCAAGGTCCTTTTACTGATCGACAAATGCAGTCTATTGCCGAAGGTTTGGTATATCTACAAAGACTTGGTCTTATGTGCACGATCGTTCTTGACCATGACCAATGGCCGAAGCCCACACCGTCCCAGGATCCACGCCGTGATGAATATTTCGCTGAAAATTCATATGATTCATGCTTAGAGACGTGGCGTGGAATAGAAGAAAGTGGTCTCCGTGCACGCATGCTTCATGAACTGTGGCGTGTCGCAGATGCATTGGCCATAGCCGGAGCTGACGTACAACCACTAACGCAGGCAGTTATGTGTGTACCACAGCGATGCTCGCACAAGCCACTGCCATCATTACAGCAGCCGTTGTCGTCACACCTAGAACATGACAAGAACGGCGCTTGGACACTCGAAGCTGACACTTCGATTGATAGCGTGTATCGAGCACTTCAACATGGCCACATCCCTATCATTATGCCCATGGCCATTCGTGAGTCGATGACTGATAAAGTGACAATGGATACGACAAAAAGGACGCTGCGGTGCATTTGTGTCGATGCGGACCAAGTCATGGTCACTTTATCTCGCGAAATGGCATCTCAGCGCCTGGCCGATGAACTTACGCCTGTGCGTCTCATGGTGATCACACGTGAAGGCGGTGTGCCATCGCATGCACGCGGTGGTGACCCACACCTGATGATCAATCTTTCGTCTGAGTACGAGTCGATCCGACGTTCGTACGTTTGGGACGACACACATCCCACGGCGCTGAAAAATTTGGCCATGATTCGCGACTGCTTGGCTTACATGCCAAATATGGCGTCAGGCCTGATTGCTACGCACCGATCGCCGCAAAGTCTCATTGCAAATCTCATCACCAATAAAGCAGCGTACTCACCGAGTCTTCCACCACGTTTACTTGCATCGCGCCGAGAAATGCGGCATATGCCAACGGTTGTGCGTGCAGGCATGCCGATTCGTATCGTGACTCAGTGGCACGAATTGGATCTTGCTCGCGTGCAGAATGTATTAGAGAGCAGCTTTCAGCGCAAACTCAATGCTGATGCATACTTTGCGCGGCTTAAGACCCATCTTGACTTCGTGATAGTCACTGGTAATTACGATGGCATTGCCATCGTGACGCGAGAACATGCCATGGAAGATCCACCTGGCATGCCACCTATTGCCTACTTGGACAAATTTGCAATGCTGCCGACTCTGCAAGGAAGTGGTGCCGTGGATTTTTTGTGGAATGCGCTGCGTGATGAAGTACATGGTTTGGGCTTACTAGACGCACTAAACAACAATGGAGGACATAATGGCGTAGGTGTTGGTCGCGATCTTGTGTGGAAAAGCCGTGCGGTAAACAAGGTCAATCGATGGTATTTTGAGCGAAGTAATGGATTCATGACTTTGCCAGGCGGTCCGCCTCATTGGTACCTGTTCTGGTGTGATGCCGAAGATCGGCTCAAGCAATATGCAGGTGAGCCGATCATTGCGCCGGGATCACGTTTAGACGACGTATGGATGAATACAACACCGACATCTCCCATGTTACCGATTATCGTACCAGAAGAGCAAGGCCGGTGGGAACGGTGGGCCAAATGCCTTGCTCGTATTCCATCTGCATGGCTTGCATAAGGGCATGCAAATAGGCATGCAAGTGGACATGAACATGAATTGGAAGAGTGCCATGTATTGGTCATGTGAGTGAGCCTAGTGTGGACAGTAAAAGATGTGACAAAGGCCTATCATGAGGCACACCGAGATTTGGGAGTGAGGAGGGGGGGAGACAAAAGTATAAGAGAGAGAGAGAGAGAGGGAGTGAGGGAGTGTGTGTGTTTGTGTATGTGTGCGCGCTTGAAGCATGGATAGCCATTTGGCCGAACTCCAAGATGTGCATTCTTTTATGCTTGAAGTTTGATCCATTCAATTGATTCTTAATATACCCCGTGAAATGCATGAATCACCTCGTCTATACACATGAGGAAATCCGCCACAACATGCTTCTGATCCAAACGAGCTGAGGATATCGAAGCGCACAAATTCAGCACTTACTGTGCTTCTATTTTAGCACGCTCGCCAAATCCCACGACGTCGTTCCTCAGCTCGATACTCATACATGAGTTGGGCTGCCATCCAAAGCACCCCTATGAGTTGAGCCAGGCATATCCAACCGTCGCGCGTCTCGATCATCTTCGACCAAACCGTGCGGACGCCGTCAATCCCAATGACAAAGCCGACAAGATTCGCCGAGATCATCATGAATATATTGGCTACGGTGCCCAAAGCACGCACATGGCGGAACCAAGGTCGGTGGCCATATACTTTTGCAGGGACGAGAGCGCGACCCAAGAGTTCTGGCAAAATAAAAAGGACAATCAGCCAAGCCCATGCCAACAAAGTAAACGAAAGGTCATGCCATAATGCAACAAATGTAAATACGACGAGGGATGACAGCACTTGGTGCCTCGAGCCACCCAATGGGATATAGATGTACCGAACGACCCACAAGTTATAGCTTCGGTGCCAAGCGCGCCAGAAACGAATGGCCGACGGGCAGTTACATATGGCGCGGATCATGTTTTCCGGCACATCGACGCCGTCCAACAGCGCCCATAGGCGAAACAGACGCCATGGCACAGCAAGTTTGAACCACATGATTTCCAGTGCCCAAAAACTCAATATCGCCAACTCCATTGGCGAGTACACGTCCCAATTCCCTTCGCTCTTGATCGCATTCACATACATATAGTGAAGCATGAATTCAATCGACAAGACCGATACGATGCATCGTAATGCGTACCCAGCAATGACTCGTAATGGAATGTGTAAAGGCTTACACATCTGCGCGTAAAAGTCATTGAATGTCATAAGTGGGCCGGCGATAAACAGCGGCGGGTAGAACAGATACGTAATTTGGGTGACGAACGTATAACTGGATAGTGCATGTGGCCATGTGGCTCGGTCTTTTGACGACAGCACTTTAGACTCGCGTCCCGCTGAGCCTGCAGAGACTGGCTGGTGCCGGCTGCTACGTGCCCAAACATAATCCATCGCAAAGCTCACAAGGCGCAGCATTGTAAAATTGTAGCTGATGTACCATCTGTGAATCAGTCCCGGATGCTCATCGAGCCATGCAAGAGAAAGTGAGAGTGTTTTGTACGGTGCACCATTGGTATAAAAGACCAGAAACAGGACAGCACCATTAAACATCCATACGGCGCAAGTCACGACAGCTGGGGGAAGCCATGCTGCACTACTCGCAATCACATAATTGAGTAGCGCAATAAGCAACAGTTTTATTACATTTGCGCCGTGCAGTGCTGTCACAAATACAAGACCAGTCACGCCCAGAAACGCTAGACGAATGCGTTTCGCATACACAGTGTTCCTACATTGCTGAGCAATCCAACGAATGCAGTGTGATAGCAAGGCATAAACAGTCATCACTGCCATAAGAATTACTCCATTTTTCCGTAGTAAGCGGTACTGGTGGTCACTGTCATCGCGAAGCCGACCACCCATCCATCCCTTGACCAAACGATTAGCATATCGAGGGTATTCAGGGCGCTTGTCAGAGCTCAAATAGATCGGTACATAGATCATGTATGGTATGATAATCATAGCTGCCACATAATATGCGTAAAACTCCCTCGTCGACCACAGAGAGGGCGTGATTTCTGCGGCTTGCTGAGGTGTCAAGGTCGTCTGATTCATTTGAACGCTCTCAGTGGCATTCGCATTAGGGGTGACAATTGTCACACCACGCGAGCGTAGACTCTCACGGAGTGGTTTGTCTCCGTCTCTCTCTACGATTCTTAGTGATGCTCGCTGGGAGCGTGCGTCACGCTCCTGCTCTTGTGGCGTATGCATAGGCAACATACGATGCACGTGCGCTCTGAATGGCCGTGTCAAGATGGAGGCACTTTAAGCGCGTTGTCTTTGACATGTACACAATGGAGGCGTGTTGCGTGCGTCACGTATCACAGTGGAGAGTAGTGACCGCAAGGCAGGGGACAAGTCTGCTGGAGGCGTCCTACTAGTTGATTCATTCAAGTTTCGTGACGGCGGTTCACACTGGCTTGGGCGCGCGTCGACCTATTACACGAACTGAACGCATTTGCCGATCGCCGAAGATATTTCCATTTGTGATATGGCGGTACGTGAATGACATGATCGCGTCGCCTCGAGTTCTAATTCATATTGCAGATTCAATGGGTCCTTTTGATATCGCGGCAGGGCAAGGTGCGCCTGGCGAAATGGTACGGCACAATGAGCCACAAAAGCAAGGCGAAAATTGTCAAAGATGTAACACAGATTATCCTTGCACGTCGTGTACGTCACATGCGGACAAACCAATCAGGAAACATGACTGACATGATACAATGTTTGCCTCTCGGATGAACTGTATCTGGGGTCTTCGTTCACTGCCTCAGTCACGCATGTGCAATTTTGTTGAATACAAGGGTACGTACATACGCTGTCCTAATACCCATAAAAAAGACAACAAAGTAGTTTATCGGCGTTATGCATCGCTATTTTTCGTTGCGGGTATTGCGCCCGATGACAACGAGCTCACGACCCTTGAGATAATTCACCGTTTCGTCGAAGTCTTAGACCGCTACTTCGGCAATGTATGCGAACTGGATCTGTACGTATGAACAAGCCGATGTACGCTTACGCAGAATCTTCAATTTCCAAAAGGCTTACCAGGTGTTAGACGAACTCGTGATTGCTGGCGAGCTGCAGGAATCTAGTAAAAAGTCCGTGCTACGTGTCGTCATGCAAGGCGATGCTGTTGAAGAAGCTGAAAATAACGAAGATGTACGTTGTCTGTGCGACCGGGATGGCATCTCGACGTGCACGCTCAAACACGAACGGCAAAGCTAACGCTTATCGCCACAGAATCTTGGTCGCATCGGTAGTCGATCTGGTTAGCAGGTCTCTTACATGTCTTATGTCTAATGCACCAACCGCCAAATCCCTCTCATGCTCTCGGTTTTGTTCTGGACTACCTTCCACGTCTCGCTGCGTATCTCCTTAGTTCACAGGTTTCACCATGCCTTGCGATAGTTTGTAGTACACGACCGTTGAATCATTCGACATCATAGCGAGTAAAAGTTGTGTTGAATCTACATGCTCCGGCAGTCGCGCAAACAGATCGTGGAACATGACAGTGTCGATCACCTGCTCAATCAACATTGGGACAACGGCGATCTTGGTCTGTGGAAGGAAGTCAGTGACTTATGCATGCCGCATATACGAACCTTGGAATTGGGTGCCTGTCCTGTCACGATGGCCCATCCAGACTTTCCGAAAGCAGGGTCGGCTATTTCACTTCTTTGCACATCATGCACTTCTAGAAAGCGCCATCGCGCTGCATACTTCAGGTCGACAAATGTCTGAAACAAAGCACCTTCTTGTGCTGGATATTTCGTACTTAAAGGCGCAACAGCAGCATACGCTGTGTGAAGCTCAGCATGCAACGGTGTCTGAGACATGCTGAGCGAGTTGCCAGCACAGCGGCCTGAGCCTTTCACTAGGACTCTCCAGACGCGGCGCAAATGACAATAATTTGAAACCGTTTATGCACGCGCATTTATTATGTATGTATGTTGGAATTTTTTTATTTATGGATTTTTGTTTTTTTTTTGGCCCTCCGATGACTCTGTACGATCCTTGTGATTAGCTTGTAGCGTCTATGATTCCAATTGGGCAAGTTTGCCATAGCGAGTGTGCGCGAAAGTGACTATATATGAATGCAGAATTTTTTTGTTAAAGAAAGAGACAAGACCTGCGTAGGTTGGTAGATTGATCATACCATCAAGGTCGCATTTGGGCGACTCAACCAGCCAGACCAATACTCCCCTGTTCTAGCGCAGACACAGCCTGAGTAGGCATGCCCGGCTTCAGCGCATCCATGGTCCGCACAATTAACGCAGTATCATCCAAGAACGAATTAAGAGAAAGACGAAGGTGTCGGAGTGTTGTCGCACGCATTGTCCTGGATATCAGCTGACCCTCTCATCTTGACGCAACGTACACATGTAAATCTGCACGTCCATCGTCAGCTGTGTGCACATCCAAACTCTTTTCAACGTCATGTGGCCGCAGCTCCTTGTCGACGCAGATGACCTGCTGTATTGTTGTAGCCACTTCTCGAGAGGGGCATGGGATCATCAATGATCTATACGTGAGCAAACATCTAGTACATACACAATATGCCGCATTGACACTGTTTCTGATGCTTTTCCAGCAACAGACATAGCACCTTTGCGTATATGATGTTCTGAACGCGCCAAACCTGGTGGATATGTGTGTTGACTCTCAAAGAAGAGGGTGGTCTAGTCCAGCGGAAATAGCACGCAACGTTTAATGACCGGTGATAATACGAACGTCGAGGCGTAATGTGAATGTGACAGCCGGCCCGATCATCGGGCGAGCCACGTGTAGATCTCGACGCGGAGCGAGGGAGTCGTGACGCGTTGCGCGCTCTGTTGAACAAAGCAAGCGCAGTGAGGTAGAGGGCAGGGAGTTTTTTCTGACCAAAAGCGCGCGCAAAGCGATTGTCGTGCTCATTTGTGGCGAGCGGCGTTCATGTCGCAGGACCAGTTGCGGTCAGGTTTGCGCATGCTAAAGCGCTCATGGAGCTCCTCCGAGCATGAAACGAACGATCCGAGTACAGAGAGCAAGCCAGTGTGCATTGATCTCTGCAACTCGCCACCAAGGAGAACGCCACTACAGGAACTAAATGAAGACACGTCACATAAGCAGCGTAAATGCACTCACGATGAGCACATGAGCCAAACGGAAAAAGAAAGGACAGAAGACGACGACTTCCTGCCATTTGAGCCACTAAAGTCAAACAACACGTGTGTTGGTGCCACGGCGAAACGCGCTGCTACCACCTCGTCTTCGCATACCTCTTCTAATCTTAATGCATTAATCAAGCCGTTGATCCGCTCGCGCGAAAAGCCATTCCCAGCCCCCGCACATGTTGCAAGTGTGCAGCGACCACCAGAAAAGCGCTCGGCTGCACGCGTTTTCCTGTCGCGTGAGCAGCAGAGTGTGTTGGAGGCAGTAGTCAAGCAAGAGAAGAGTGTGTTTTTCACGGGCTCAGCTGGCGCTGGAAAGTCGTACCTGCTAAGGCAGATCATCCAGGACTTGCACGTTAAATATAGCAAGTCGCCAGGCGCTGTTGCGATCACAGCGTCGACTGGCATTGCAGCGTGCAATATCGGGGGCATCACGCTGCACAGCTTCAGCGGGGTGGGCGTAGGCACAGGGACACCTGACCAACTCGTGCGGACTGTGCGGCGGAATCGACCAACTGTGACTCGATGGAAAAAGACAGCTGTGCTTGTCATCGACGAGGTGTCGATGATTGATCCAAAGCTGTTTGAAAAACTAGACCATGTGGCGCGTGTCATCCGCCAGTCCAACCGGCCTTTTGGCGGCATTCAGGTCGTCATGTCAGGCGACTTTTTCCAGCTTCCGCCGGTGTCACCGAACGGGCAGACGAGCTTTGTGTTTGAGTCGCCCGTTTGGTCCAGTGTGATCCAGCAAAAGTTCAACCTGACAGAGGTGTTCCGCCAGCGGGACCAGACATTTGTGAATATGCTCAATGACATGCGGTATGGTAAACTGGCACCAGAGACAATACGGATCTTTTCTCAACTAGAGCGCACACCCTCGTTGCCTGAGGGGATCACTCCTACGGAGCTTTATGCTCTCCGACGTGACGTGGAAAAAGCGAACCAGATGCGTTTGGACGCATTGCAGACAGATATGCGCACATATACAAGCATGGATAGCGGACAGCTGCCGCCGGACCAGCTGCAACGCACTCTTGATAACTTCATGGCGCCACGGCACATGGCACTGAAGAAAGGCGCGCAAGTTATGCTGATCAAGAATGTCGATCGGGAGTTGTCGAATGGCTCCGTCGGTACAGTGCTAGACTTTCTTGATGAGGATTCGTTCAAGGACCAGTATGGGGAAGAAGATGTGTCGGACGAGCTCTTAGCTCGTGCGGAGCGAGCGCCAGGTGCGTCTCGGACCATGCAGCAAGAACGCACAGAGGCGCGCGCTGCACCTCGGTGGCCGCTCATCCGCTTCCACTTGGTGAATGGCCATGTCCGTGACTATCTAGCAAGGCCGGAGTCATGGAAGATGGAAGACCCCAACGGCAAGGTTGTTGCCTCGCGCACGCAAGTGCCGGTGATCTTGGCCTGGGCGATGTCGATTCATAAATCGTACGTTTCATGGGGCTTATCCGCGCTCCACCTTTGCACGTAGGCGGCGTTTTTGGAGCAACACGCTAACCCAAACAAAGACAGGGACAGACACTGCAGCACTGCCGGATTGACCTGCGACGCGTCTTTGAAAAAGGTACGTACGATATTGTGAAGTGCAACTCGTCTCACACATGCCCAGGCCAAGCATACGTGGCACTGTCGCGAGCGACATCTCTTGATGGACTGCAGGTGATTGGCTTTCATCCCAGCAAGGTCATGGCACATCCCAAGGTCATTCAGTGGAACTGTCGCGAATTTGCTACGTAGGGGAAATAAGCCGACGAGGCGGGATGCGTGAGAGAGGGAGGAGAGAGATAGGGAAACAAGGACGAGGGGGACAGCGAAGACGTGGCTATGGGCACATGTCGCGGTCGAAGCTTTCGTTCTTCGTAGTTATATTATTCTTAATGATTACTTTTCACAAATTCAAATCTTCTTCATGGTAGTTCTCTTGGATCAAGCGATACACATATGACGGCGGATGCTCACCGACATTTGTTATGATCACATCAATGTCGGCTGGAGAGACAAAGTCCCATAGGGGGTTCTCGATCTCTGCTTTTTCAGCAAGCGTATGGGACGATGCATAGTTGACAAGCTGTGCGGTAGGGCCCTGATTGCCTGTGCGCAGGCGCTCAGGACTGACCCATGACCAGTCGGGCGAAATTTTAAATACGCCAGCCAAAGCGACGACAGGTGTGCTGTGCTCGCGGGCAGCCATAGAAATGGCCTTGGCTCCGATCGAGGCGAGGATGCCGCCATTGGCAAGTACACAACGCGCACCGAGGATCACTTTGGACACACGCGGCATCAGTGCATACACATTCGAGTCAGGCACCAGAAGCACTGACAAGCCATCGGCCGCTAGGGCGCGTGCCATTTCATGCCCAGCAAAGCTAGGTGCAGACTCAGGAACGACGGCAATAAATTTGCGGTGTTTGGCTGCTGCACGCAGGAACGTCTGCACCGTAGTTGAGTAGCCAAGCGTCAGGATGACTTCGCCAGAATGGATATGGTCACGCGCATCTTTTGCAATGCTGGTATCGACCGATTCGAATTCATCGAGCAATTCCTGAATCGCCTGGATGAGAAGCGGTTTGAGTTGGTACGCATGCGATGGTATGACAGGGATTGCATCATCGTCTGACGACATCGAGTCAGACATGCGCTGAGGCGATTCACTGCCGTCCTGCGACGGCGTGTCGAGAGGCGAAGACACGTTGCCTGGCGAAACGGTTGCATTTCTGTTGACGTCCGACGTATACGCCGACTGAGCATTAGCGCAGGTAGGAGGCGTCGCCATGGTCGATGAGGGGAATACCAAGTCAGAGATGGAGAAGGAGCGATTCGGCGCTGGTGTTACTGGCATCTCGAAGCTAGCATGCATGGAAGATGCTGGTGATGCTGGCATCGACATGGACAGAGCCGCAAGGGATTGCACGACCGAAGGGTGGGGCGGTGTGCGGGCAGTGCCACTGGAAGAAGGCGCTTCTGCACCTGCGCTTGCTGCACCTGTTCCAAGCGTTGTAAGTGCTTTGACCTCTTCGCGAAGCAGGTACAGAATGCGGCGCGTCACATTGCCGATCACGGGCTCAAACGGGTGCGCATTTTGCAAATGGTGACCGACTATGCGAATGATGCGAACGAGCTCATCTAGCTGCCACACTTTTGTTGCACTGATGACAGTTCGCACTGTCTTTGCAGTCGCTTCCGCTATAGCCTCCGTCGACACAATCTGATGCCGCCGGAGCTTGTTTTCCAGCTCTTTCACGGCTATGAGGGATGCACGATCGTGTATCACCTGCTCAAGACTTCCGCTGCTGCTCATGGGCCCCCAGGAGTGACAAGAAAAGAGGCTAAGAGGCACAATTGCGACGCAAAAAGAATCAGAAAACAAAGGCTCGTCCGCCCGTCGACGTCAACGAGATCACAGCCTTGCTTTCGCGAAAATCCAGTCTCGCGAGTGTCGTCGTCGACAATGCGCGCCCAGCAGGTCGGATGAACTCGCCTCCGTCAGCCATCCTGTGAACACAAGCCAAGCACAGCGACGCAGCAGCGGGGTGATATCACGTGATATTACCACCTACCTCTTCTCTACGGCTCGGTCTACGCGAGCAGATGCTTCCAGGTTGGGTATTACGTAGGCGGTATGTACGTGTGGGGGAAAAGAGGACAAGGGAGAGGGGTGGGGACGTGTAGGGATGTGTTGGTTTACGGCGGAGTTGGATTGTGGCGATATGCAGAAGATGAAGAGGGCGGTGTCGGTGGCGGTGGCGCACGCCTTCTTGGAGCAGCACTGACACCATCAGCAGGAGAAACGTCATACTCGACATGCATAGATGCTTTGTGTGCCTTGGAAAACAGGCGCTTCGGGAAGAAATGCCGCTTTTCGTTCTTTCCATTCCAGTGGCGTAAAACATAGTGGCGTAGAGATGATGAGGCCGGCGCAGAAAGCGCAGCAGTATCCAAGGTGGGGCTGGGTATGGCGGAGGCATCTTCAGAACTGTGAGCTCGTGCTAGTGGCGCGGCAGTCGCCGCGATCGCTGGCACCGCATGCGGGGGTATATCGGGAGCACGTCGTCGCACGTGTGGCATGCGAGTTTGGGGCGAGCTGCTTGCCGGCGACAAGGACGAGGACGAAGAGTCGGCATGCAGGTCAGGCATGGATGCAGATGTCAACTGCAGCGGCAGCGGCACTTGCAGCTCAGCAGGCCGTGGGGGCCGTGGCGGAGGAGGACGGCGTCGTTTTCCGTCAGCGCTTTGTGTGGAATCGACGCTTGGACGCCTTTGGCTCGTCCAAGACTCGAGTGATAACACGTCCAAGTCCTGTGCTAGGGTGTCGTCGTGTGCAGCAGCCTCCGCATACGACGGCGGCTCAAACTCGGGCCACATCACAGACAGTAGATCGCCGTTGTACGCGCCCTTCGTGCATATAATCGATGCAGCGGTTGACTGCAGACTCACGAGGATCAGCATGTGCTGGATGGAAGCATCTGAGGGCTCAGCGTGGAAATGCGGACGATCCTCACTGTACTCCTTCGTAAGAGACGCCACGCGTGCCTCGCCACCGCGGATGGGTGCAACGAGTGTAGCTCCATCGGGCGAGAAGCCAACGCACCATTCAGCGTTGAGACAATGCTCAGCAAGCGCCAAGGTACGCTCACTTGTATCGTGCAGGCGAGACGCATACACCATGTTGGTCAAGAGACGTGTGATGTGCGTACGTTTGTAAGGCTCTGTGCACAGTTGAGTTTGCGTGAGCAGAGCATGAAACACGCATAAATACGCCTGGCGCAACAAATCAAATGCGTCTGGTAAGTCACTCAACTCACGCAAGAAAATGTCCACCAGCACTTTGAGATCATTCACGTAAAAGTAAGACGCGGTCTCTGGAAGACAAAAAATTGCACCGAGCAGTTTGAGCACCAGCAAGTGAAAGCGACACCCATCAAATGTTGTACTTGGCGTGCGGTTCAGAAGAAACACGAGATTTTCGCTGCATGTCTTGCTCGAGTTCAACTGCTGCTCAATGTGGGGGAGAAGCGTTGTTGCATACGTCGACATCATGCACTGGTCGTGCAAGGCTAGGATCACTCGCATGCACTGTGCACTGTACTCGGATGAGTCGCTTGTTTCCATCACGACAAACAGATGATCCACGAAATGCGGCGTCAGCACACGCATGTCCTGAGCTCGCCAACGCACAGAGCATAGGATCTCGTATAGGATATGGATCGCATGGAAGTCGACACATACAAGGATGTGGCGCGACAGACTTTCTGTGCTGGAAGACGCAATCTTTGTGCCAGCTGGGCCGTGTCGAAGAAGCAGCCGTCTTTCAGTCCTCAAGTGATGGCAATGTGGCAAAGGCAGTGCTGGCTCGTAACAAGTATCCGAGTCGTGCGCGAATGCAGCATTTGCCTGCGACGCATAGTGACCAGCCCATATATTGTGGATCAGCTTTTGTACGAGCGTATGAGGAGAGTCTGTTAGCAGCCATCGATACCAATTCGGATTGCGTTCACCCGCAGCCAGTACGACTGCATACAGAACGGTCAGCTCAGCCTCCGGCGCCATAGGCAGGCGTGCACGCACGACGTCCAGGATGCAAGACATAGATTCATCTGGAACGGCATTCAGATCAAGACATGACTCGGTCTGGGACGAAGCCGTCTTACTGGTCAGGAGATGAGCTACACATTGTGTGGCAAAGGCTCGCTGGGCAGACGTGTCGCGCAAATGCGTGCTGACATATGATATACTCATGCTCCGCAGCACTTTGTACAAGAAGGTACGCGCATCCTGACCCGCATGCAATGACAACAATGCTGTTGGCGGGATTGATGCCATGTATGGATGGGGCGCGCGTCGTCACTTGTTCTCCCTCCCGCCCTCCCACTGGCTATGGGAAAGTAAGTCTTACACGTAGGTCCATCCACCCAGTTGTCCGTGTGTGTTTGTGTGTGGAGAAAATAGTCTCTCTCGTTCTGTTCCAACAAATCGGTGCCCCGTGCATGCGATCAAGTTGAGGCCTGAGCTTGTCGAGGGAGTGAGGGATTTTTCGTTTCTCGGATTCTTTGTGAACGCAGGCCGTTGGTGGAAGGGCGCGTGCGTTGCAGCTATCGATGGTAGATCGAATTGCTTCGTGGCCAAAAGACGACGACGCATTCCAGTCACATCTACAAGAGCAGCGACATGCCATCCTTTCGATCCTGTCCAATGCATTGCCACCTGCAGCCGATACCGAGCCCTATATGGGACAAGAGTGTGTGGGACTAGGTGATGCCTGGCGTGCACTGTATGCGCTCGTACGCAGCAGTGTTCATGAGCACGAAGGTAATAGCTGCATCGTTGTTGGCGAGAGTGGCTGCGGCAAGAGTCTGCTGGTCGAGTCAGTGTTGCGGCGCATCAAAGCAGAATGTCACGACAAAGAGCAAATGGGGCAGCATGCATCGCCATGGACCGTGTCGTTGTCGGCGCTGGTGCACCCAACGGACCGACAGTGCCTCTCCGACATGGCCCGCCAACTCATGGACCAGGGCGCTATGGGCCTTGATGATGTCGACGATATACTAGGGCGCGAGCAGCAAGACATGGACTCGGATACTGAGAGTGATGACCGGCCATTGGCCGAATGGGCCTCAGCATCTTTGCCGCCCACGATGCACAGAGCCCGTTCGCCCACGCAAACTGGGATGGGCTTAGAGGCCCATTTGGCTTTAGACCCCGAGTTCGAATCGGAGCATTTGGTGGATGCGGATGTGGAAGAGGCGGGGATGGCTGAGGAGGACGACGACGAAGAGGGAGAAGGAGAGGAAGAGCTGGTCGCGAGTGACAATGTTGTCAGTGTAAGAGAGCATGCCGCGCATGCACAACCAAATGCATCGGCGTCTGTGCCGGACTCGTTCGCGCAATCTATCCTATCGACGCTTTCGGCCACTTTATCGCACATCCTTTCGCTTCTCACTCGCACCAGCTCGACGGGTGAGACAAGCCACAAGCGGCCGCTCGTCATTGTGCTCGATCAGTTTGAACAGTTTGCCCAACGACCACGCCAAGCTCTCCTGTACTGCTTACTGGACGCGGTCCAGGCCGCAAGCTATGCACCTGGCCTCCTCATCATTGGCTTGTCGACGCGTGTGGATGCACCTGACTTTCTTGAAAAGCGTGTCAAGAGTCGCTTCTCACATCGCTCCGTGCATGTCCACCCGCCGTCGTTCGAACAGTATATCATTTTGACGCGGACAGCGCTCTTGGCTGGCGCATCACCAAGCACTCCTTTCGGCAAGACATGGTGCCACGAAGTTGACGCATTGCTCCAGGACAGTGCATTCCGTGCGTGTATTCAGCACCTGCATGCCCTCAGTGGCGACGTACGTCTCTTGTATCAAGCGCTGACGCCACCTGTCGCTGCGCTTAGTGTGGCGAGTCCATGCCTCGAAGCTGGCGCCTTCGTGCACGCAGCAGAACTGCAACGCCACGACCCTACACTAGCTTTTATGCTGGAACTGTCGATGCCTGAGATGGTCTTGATGATCACTGCTCGGCACCTGCAGCTTTCGGAGCATGAGCCATTCACTTTTGAAATGTGCTTCCATCATATTTGCCAGTTTGTCAAGCGAGCGCAGCGCGACTTGGGCACTGCCATCGATGCGACGGAGCGCCGCATTGTTAATGTGTCGATGGCGGGTCTGGATGCCCTCGCATCTCGTGAGCCAATGCAGCAGGCGTTCCAACGCTTGCTCGATGCCGAATTGTTGCTGCCCGAGCCTGCAAGGGTGACCCTCGCTCTGCCCAGCGGCATTGCTTCTCGCACAGGCACAGTAACCTCGCCCTACGGCACGCTGCCAGGGCCTACCGTGATACCCACATTTCTGCGCGTTCGCTCGCAAGTGTCGGCGAAGGCTATCCTCGAGAGTGTTTGTAGTCCTGAGCGTGTGGAGCCGCTAAGTTCTCTTATTGTCAAGTGGGCCGAGTCTACAGGCTTGTAATGTATCCAACTATTCTATTCATCCCCTGCCGCCTGTGCTACAGTGAGCTCAGCTCCATGTCCATAGAGACCCGATTGGCAACGCACGAGACCATGCTCGTTGCGACAAAATGGAGAATCTCCTTCCAGCAGAGAAAGCAGAGGATAGGTGTGGTGAATACAGGCAGGGCGGTTCGCCACTGCTTACGTACATGGATCACTTGTTCTAGGGCACCTGGTAGACCGACCAGCATCATCTCGAGACAGGCCGGCTCTGAGGTGCCCAGATACGTGCTAACTAGAATTCATAGTCCTGTGGGCGGCCTACGGATGGAAATGACGCATCCTTGGCGACATGTAAGCCGCGTTGTCGAAGATCGCCCAGTCCCGTGAACAGACGAGGGCCTGAGCGTGTGGCTGGCTGCTGTGACTGAGGCTGAGGTTGCGATGGCGATGGCGATCGGACCTGTGGTGACGCAGCTTGACGCTCATCAGCGTGTGCATCTGCTGATGAGGACATAGAGGCAGACACAGGCGCAGGCACTGTCGACCTCGATGACAAGGATCGGTCAGAGTGCTTGGCACCAGCTGTTTCAGCTTCCGCGCTTGTCACACCGACAGAGTGAGATGTGGAGAAAGGATGAGGCGTCGTACGACGCTCATTTACGCCACCATCTGTGTCAAGATGCAGTGTCTCGATGGCAATGCGCTTGCGCTTGATTTTGAACGCGAGGTTATTCTCCCCGCCCCCAGCACCACCCTCATTCGCACCTGACTCGAGAGACGCCCCTGCACCCATGCCACGCAAGATCGACGCACGCAGCGAAGGATTCGTCAATGTACCGATTGATGGCGTCTTGTACACACGCACGGCACCCATAAAGTCAGGAAATATGTCCGAGAGACCCGGCATCGCTGCGAATGACGAAAGACCTATGCATCCATCCATGAGATGCATGAGCCGATGCGCCAAATTGATGCCCTGCTGAGCATCTTTTCGAAATGTATACACGTGAGAAGAAAGGGACAGGCTCACTAGCGTTGGTATAGGGGGTATCGTGGAACCTGGCATAGGCATCGAAAGCGTGCGAGCCAGTGAGCGCAGCCGAAGAAGAAAGCGAATCGCTTCTGCACTATGCGTGGAAGGCGACATCCACATAGGCGATCCAAAGGCACGCAAGTCGATCCGAAGTACGGGCGTCCGGGTATGGCTAGCAATTTTGCAGTGCTCTACTGCTTGAAGAATGGCATCCCACGCCACACGGAATGGGTCTTCTGTGTCTAGTGAAACAGTTGTGAGCTGCTGCTCAGCCTTTGCTTGGCGGATCGTGTCTGGAGAGATCCGCCTGCTCAAGTCAAACACATGACTTGTGGTCGCCGACGGTAGCGAATGCTTCCGCATCTCACGCGGCTGCTGGCCGTATCGCCAAGCGATTTTCATGCGCTGCATGTCTTCAGCCACATGCGTTGAGTCCTTCGGTGTTGAAGAGGACGATGCGGAAACCTTCGATCCAGCGGATGACGACGTCTCCTCTGACTCGTCGGCCTGGCTCATGAGCTGAGATACAAATGATTCTGCCGACTCGCCAATCACCACATTGACATGATGTGAAGCGAGCCCTTCGGCTGTCACATACCCTAAGAACAGGTCTGTGTATGCCTCGGCGGCCGAATACGCTGCATCGTCGTATGTGGCATGCAAGTCTCCGCCAAGCATTGGAGCGCCAAGCATGGCTGCAGACTCATTCGCAGTGCTTGCACACGGAACAAATGCTAGCATAGAGCCGGCAAGAATGCCTCCACCACACATGATATCGTCCAGCGCGGGTATCCCCGTCGACAAGAGTGGGACAGGCGCATCATAAGGCGCTGATCTTACGCCCTCAGGCGCTTTGCGTGCATGACTGGGCGATGATGTAAAGCGTCGAAATGCAGACATGTCCGCCAATGGAACAAAGTATGGAAACAGCGAGGCGGATCAAGACGCTGCGACGCGTCGTCGTCGTCGTCGTCGTCATACGTACAAGCGGCGGCATGCGGTACGTGGGCGACATATGTCACGTGATAAATCGATCGAATCGACGCGTGTGCGCACATCGTCATCACTGAGGCGAGAGAGAGGGGACTGGATGCGAGTGTGTGGCCAACGGTCGTCTACGTCTGACTGTCTTTGCTACTGCATCCGGCTAGTGGTGTCGACACTTTCCGTATGGTAACTGCCGCTGCTGCTGCACCATCGCATATCATGGCGCAAATGCAGCCTGACAAAAAAGAGAAGGACGTGGCGGTGGAACAGCCGCCACCAGCCGGAGTGCAATCGTTCTTCCTGTCCAAGATTCAATCATATGAACTTACGATCAATGAAAAAGCGCAAAATTTACGCCGCTTAGAAGCGCAGCGAAACGCACTCAATGCACGCGTCCGCTTGATCCATGAAGAGCTCCAGCTCTTGCAAGAGCCCGGGTCGTACGTGGGCGAGGTGGAAAAGGTCATGGGAAAGAAAAAGGTCTTGGTCAAGATCCAGCCCGAGGGCAAGTATGTCGTAGGCATTGCGCCAGATATTGATGTCACGCAGCTGAAGCCATCGCTGCGTGTAGCCCTTCGCTCCGACTCGTATACTCTTCACAAGATCCTGCCGAACAAAATCGATCCCCTCGTCTCGCTTATGATGGTTGAAAAGGTGCCAGACAGTACATACGAAATGGTCGGTGGCCTTGACCGGCAAATCAAAGAAATCAAAGAGGTCATTGAGCTGCCAGTGAAGCACCCTGAACTCTTTGAAAGCTTAGGTATTGCGCAGCCAAAGGGCGTACTACTGTACGGACCTCCTGGTACCGGTAAGACACTGCTCGCCCGCGCCGTGGCGCATCATACCGACTGCAAGTTCATCCGAGTTAGTGGCAGTGAGCTTGTGCAGAAGTACATTGGTGAGGGTAGCCGCATGGTCCGTGAATTGTTCGTGATGGCTCGCGAGCATGCCCCGTCAATCATCTTTATGGACGAGATCGACAGCATTGGTTCAAGCCGTGGTGACGACGGCGGAAATGGAGACTCAGAAGTTCAGCGCACAATGCTGGAACTGCTGAACCAATTGGATGGATTCGAGGGCACACAGAACATCAAGGTCATCATGGCGACGAACCGAATCGATATTCTCGACAGTGCGCTGCTGCGTCCTGGTCGCATTGACCGCAAGATTGAGTTCCCGCCGCCAGGTCCAGAGGCTCGTGTGGCTATTCTGCGCATTCACTCTCGCAAAATGTCTTTGCAGCGTGGGATCAACCTGCGTGTGCTCGCGGAAAAAATGGGCCAGTGCTCGGGTGCCGAGGTCCGCGGCATTTGCACGGAAGCTGGTATGTATGCATTGCGTGAAAGACGACAGCATGTTTCTCAAGAGGACTTTGAGCTCGCGATAGCCAAGGTCCTTAAACGCCACACCGACGGCTCTATGAGCGTCAATAAACTCTTTACATAATTCCTTCTATACTTTTTTTTCCCTCTACGACGGTTTAAATTGAACAGAGTATCCTCCGCCCTCTTGCTGCTGTAGCTCAAAATTGTCTGTCGATAAGCCGAACCAGCCGAGCACTTTGTCCCCCACGTTCTTGAGCTGACCCAACATTTCCTTCTTTTCCTTCTCACCTGCTGCTTGCACCAATGGTGGTAACCGCGTGAGCGCCTCTCGAAGTTCGGCATGGAATGATAATGGCACAAGGCCTTCCCTTTCCAGTGTCTCGAGCTTTTGGTAGTCTTTAGGCATGGCTGTAAGCCGTATGCCGACGTTTGGGAAAGAGGCGCCAGAAAGCACGTACCTTTGAGCGCGGCATGAAGATTCGTCCAGCCACCTAATGTCTCACTCGCGATTGCACGGCGATGCAAGGCCTTGACATTCCTGGGATCCTCCGCAATGGCTATGGCAGTTAGATGTGATACACAAGCACATACCTTCATTGGCTGCTTTCTCTGCATCCTTGTATTGCTCCTTTATGATGTTTCAGCACTCTTCCGCATAGAACAAACTATGCACGTACCAGCTTAAGATGCGCCGCAGCGAGATTCGTTTGGATCTTGATGCGCGTGTCGCGTATCTTGTCAGTCACACTCTCATTGACCAAAGTATGTGTTCGAGCCGTGTCTGTCGGGTTCTTTTCCACACGCGGGGGAAGGCGAAGCAAAGCGTCTTTGTAGTGCGTAATGGCTTGTGCGTACTGTGTCTTTTGAAAAGACCCGTTTCCTTGCGATTTAAGCGACTCGGCCTCTTCCCACAGCTTGTCTACGGGCACATCAGCCTGTCCATCTGGCTCCGCACACCCATCACATTCCTTCGACAAAGCTGGGGGCATGGCCATTGGTGAGAGCGGCACACGCTTGTGGAGAATCAGACGTAAGGAACTACACACCACGCAGGGACATGAGTCATAATTGGACCTATTTTCTGAAGCTTCGCGAGGCCACTTTCAGCACTATGGGCTACGACTCTATTTTCACACGTTTCACACTAGGCTCAGCCTCTGTGGACGGTGACGGTGGGTTATGCACATTGCTTGACTCCTTGTTTGGTGCTGAAGACGCGTCTGCCTTATTGTCTTTGGGTTGTGGTGGATTATAAGGTGGACGAAAGTACGGTTGCAAGTACCAGTGAGGAATATAGTCTGGTCGAGTAGCTCGATCAGAGGCATCTTGGATATGCGGCGGAGCAACGTAGTGATGTGGCAACTCACTTGGTCGGGTATAGTATGTTGGTTGTGATGCATCGGCTTCGAGGCGCTTCTCAAGCTCATGTACAAATGCGCGATACTCACGGATTTGATGCTCGCCATCGCCGTCGTCGTACGTGTGTGCATTGCCCAGAACGGGTCTCAAGTCTGTATGGATACACAGTGCAGGGCGCGTGATCTTGAACATGTGGCCCTTGAGCGCACTGTGAGAGGTGGGTGTCTTGAGCCTGGCAACGATATCAAGGTACTCATGAGCGATACGAATCAACTGCATAGGTTCGAATTGCGCATGATCTGCTGCTGGATCACAGAGCACGGACAGATCTCGTCCCAACTCACGATGGAATAGAGTTGGGTTGTACAAGTTGCCTTCCGCACTCATGACTCCGTCACATCCAGTATAGGCTAGACAGTCACGCCAGTCTTGAGCGTAGAGAATATTGCCATTTGCAAACACAGGGATCGCGAGCGCTTCTTTGACAGCGCGCATAATGGACCAGTCAGCAAGGCCTGTTTTGTGTCCCTTCATTTCGCGCGTACGGCCGTGCACCGTGACAATCTGCGCACCTGCCCTTTGTATCATACGCGCGTAAGCAATGCTCTTTTCGACCGAGTCATACACGCGGAACTTGGCCGTCACGGGCACCTTCAGATTCAAATGCAATGTGTTGATGAGACGGAACACCAAGTCCCAATCGTCCATGAGAAACGCACCGAACTTTCCGCGTTTTGCAATCTGCTGAGGGCATCCCAAGTTCAGATCAACCGCATCACACTTGTCCTGCACGGCTTGTGCTGCCTCTAAGAGCATATCCGGGTCATTCGCACAGAACTGTACGATCAGCGGACGGTCAGAGTCTTTTCTATCATCGCAGAGATCAAGAGTGTGTGCACCCTCCTCGCCCACATCCTGGTTAAAGAACCCTTCCCGCACGCGATGAGTGCCACGGCCTTGCTGCACGTAGATTTTTGCGTTGATCATCGGGGTGTACACAAGATCGGCGCCGTACCTGCGGCAGAGTATGCGCCATGCAAGCTCCGATTGGTCTACCATGGGAGCCACGATGCATTTTGGGGAGCCCAGACTCTTGTACAGGTCGTAACCTTCCAGTTTGTGATGGTGCGGTGTGCCAGTTTCTGGGAATGCATCGACATCCGGGATCACCGATCCCATCCTGCGTACCTGAGCAACGCGTTGACAAGATGCCACGATGTAAGAAGCTCGGGGCAAGACAGATACGCGCCTTGGTACCAAGCCGAGAATGGTCGTGGGTATGTATGTGTCTGCCACTAGGTATGTCTTGCAAGTTGGGACGCCACCACGTAATTTTCCAATATAGTCAAAAATGCCGCGGTGCCAATTTTTTCCACTTCGATATGTGTTGAAAAGCTCTTCTCTTCATCCAAGGTCGGTGGAGGCGAGATACGCACGTCTTGTTTTGGACGTGCCCTTTTTTGCAGCTATCCACCATCGCGACTCGTTACATCCACGAGTCTGATGGATCATGCAGCCGTGATACCCATAGCTGATGTGCATCAGGAACTAGATGTGCACAGGAAAGTCCGTATGGCTGGGTTGTACGTCATGAACTTTTTTTTTTCACACGTAGCTGTGTTTCGTACGACCCCAGATCCGCCGAGGCCATTCTTGAGCATGAGCACAAGCAGATTGTCGTTGACTTGTCACTCGTAGTGGAGCACTCTATGTTTTCGCTCCCTCCGCGCTCTAAGCTCATGTGTTTAGGGACATTGGAGCGTCGTTGCACCGATGCGTCCAACCAAGGCACCGAATGTATACACTCACGCACGGAAACATGCGTGCCTCTCATCTTACGCGCGATCTTTGCTAAGGTCGTGGACGAACTTGACTTGCGCCTTTGGGCCACGGCTGCACGAAGGCTACGTGCTTATCTGAGTGAAAATTAAGACCCGAAGGCCAAGAGCATCTTCTCGGCGACCTTGTCCCTCCTACACGGCCATGTTCAATACCCACGCGCTAATATTTCGTTTCCGCTGGCTAGCCTATTGAAATTATTCGCACTGAGCAATTCGCCCATCTTGATCACTCTCCACATAATGACATCATCACGACTCGATCGTGATCGTGTGCGTGATGGACCTATGACATACCGTGGTACGTTGGCAAGGCGGGGCGGGCAGGGATTAGAAAGAGCGGGACTTATGTAGAAACGATCGATATGATAACAGAGCTTTGTATGCCGAGTTGCTAATGCAGTGGAATGTGCCTTTCATACGATCCTTTGTGTTCGTCAAGTATATCCCGCGAATGTGTTTGTGCGACGGCGGATGTATGACACTCCTGTATTTGAAAGTCGGCATCCAGTGCTCAGCAACTACATTCGCGACGTAGTACGTGCCATCGCGCGTGAACTGGATGAGGTATGTGCGTTCTTTTACAAGGCGGTAGGGCGGGGTGGTGTGGGCTCACAAGGATAGTCTTCCATTCGTCAGGTCATTTTGTCCATTGGGTATGAGGATGCGCCAGATCCGTGTGACGCATTGGAAAAATTTGTGTTCGGCTTTACTCTACTTCTTCCCATGACAGATAAGCGTGACAGAGACGTCGTGATCCGTGGCAACTTGTCTCGTGCAACGGCCGACTTGGTGGCGCGGCAATTCCTTTTGCAGATCCTGACGGTGAATTCTCGCTTACGGCCTGTTGATTCTGATTGTCGACGTACGTTTCGCACAAACGTTTTTTTGGAACTAACAGCTGATCAAAAGCACTCACATTCCGCATCTTAGTAGACATGCTTGATGGGTGCACGCCTACAGGCGGGGGCATCGACGAGCCCACGTATGGATCGTGGGGACCAGCATCTGGCTATCCATTTAAAGCGAACAAGATGGATCAAGCTAAAGCATCTATCGCTACGTCTGATTGGGCTGCTGCTACGGCTGCTACCACTGTATCGTCACTCACCAGGCCGCGACCAGTATTGCATCCACTCCAATCGCTTGATTCCGGTGTTATCCACGTCGCCTTGCGTGTGGAAGAATTTCCGCTTTTCAAGCAGAATACACCTGGTCATGCGTTGTCGTCTGGTGATGCTACATGGAGTAGTAGCAATACGCCCACTCCATCCGCAGCTACTCACAAGCCCATGGAAACGGCGCGCACGCCGCCGCGTGACCTTGACGATCCTATGCTGGAATACGATGTGGGAGAAAGAGTTTCGCAGATCCCACTTCGGAAACGCAAGCTGTTTGCGCAGGTACAGGGCGGCGGTGGCCCCATGTCTGATGAGTCTAGCGAGTCTTGCTCGTCTTCCAGTAGCGATTCAAGCTTGAACTAGATGTGACAGACAAGTTACGTGACAAGATGGTTGGAGGCGAAGGGGAAGGGAAGTGCGGAGGTACATGAGAAAAAAAAAGTGACCGTGAGAGGGATCATGGATACTTGTGTCGTCACATTTGGGGGCTCTCGGCCATGGAAGGCTCTGCTGAGGGAGCCGGAGCTGACGATCCGCGTGTCTGCTCATGATTGTTGTCATCAAAATGTGCCTGGTCACTCGTTCGGACCCATTTGAGGATGCGAACGGGTGTCGATGAGCGCATAGCCTCGGCATCGGGTCCCAATCGCTCAGCGAGGCCTAAGGACACGCCCTGAACCTGTCCCTGAGCATGACCCTGCTGCGCTTGCCCTTGTCCTTGATTCTGTGCCTGAACGGATGATTGATGTAGTCCAGAGGGAACAACCCATTCACGTCGCCACACATACACTGGTTCCTTCGTGCTACGTTGCAACTCGAGCTCCTGGCCAAAGCGGCCGCCCGTCGTACGAGACATGGGGGTGGAGCAAGTGGAGCCTGGACAGTCAGCCTGGAATATTGCACAGCGACTGTACAAGCACGCGGTGAGGCGCGAGAATGATGCCACGAGGCCCCCTATTTTGTGGTCTGTCCGAGGATTTTATTACCTAAGCAGATGCTCGTGAAATAGACACGCACTACCAGCAACCTGCAATGGGCATGAAAGGGGAAATATTGGGTGATGATGAGTGGCCAAGGCCAGTCTATGTACGAGAGGGTGATGTAGTTGTGATAGAGGGCCATTGTGAGCGTGGTCGCCACAGTCCGTCCTGGCTGTAACGTGGATTCAGCGCAAAGTGGACGCCCGTGTGGCTTCGGCGCGAAATTGGAAAGAGCCATGAATAGGGAGGCCCTAAACTCAGCTGCATGTTCAGCAGGTACGGTGGACGAACGAACCAAAACGATGGAACAGGCTGATGGTGTTGCTGACGCTGCCGGAGTAAGCGGGACGTTGTCATAGGCGTGGCTAAGGCACACGCGCCATATATCTGAGGCGTGTGTGCATAGGCATCAGAGCGTGTTAAGCCGAGTTTCTTCTCGAGCTCCCGCTCCCGCTCACATGCGCTGGGAGATGATACTGAATACTCAAACTCAGCGATACTGCCGATCCACCATGGGTTTCCTTCGCGCAGCGGATGCCCCCACTCGTCATTCCATGCTTTTCGCATACGCTGACGAGCGCGAAGTCGGCGAAAAGCCGCAAGAGGGCCACGGCCTAATGAGCCGCCTTGGCCCGCATCAGAGAAGTAGCGCCGTTGCACCATGCCTTCACGCGTACGGAGAGAATTGATGGCTCGTTGCTCGATCGAGGTGAGGTTGTGGCCGCTCATATGGATATGCACAGATACGAGAGAGCCGGTGAAGAGGAAAAAAAAGAAGCTTATTGCAAAAACACTGATCATGAATCCATCGACACTCCAATGGTGGATGGCATCTCTCCATGATGACGACGATCCTTGCGAAAGTACGCCACGGGAAAAGAGTGGTGCCATACTGACGATCACGTATGTAGACAAAATCAGGCCCCATAGCACGGTCATGAAGTACAAGTGGTAATTATGTGCACCGACGCAGCCGCCGATCCACGGGCAGTGGTGATCCATCCGCAGAACACACGTGCCACATTTGCGACAGTGATGTGCTCGAGGAGGCCGCGCACGTTGGCACTGTGTACAAAACAGCTGTGCAGGATCGTACAGTGGTACGTCAGGGGGGATCCGGTGTGGTTCGGGCAATCGAGTGTCGAATGCTGGCGCTGGAGCAACGTGTGTGGCCGAGGGAGGCATGCGTTGAGACGACAGATCATGGGTCCATGCCTGTGGAACAGAGGTCGCCTGGCCGGTTGTATGCAAATAGGCATTTCCTTGTAAGTTGAGAGACGGATTCAAATCTGCAGGGGGTTTTGTATCAGGAGGCCGGCGCGGTGCTGGACTCTGGTTCTCGCCCGAGTATGGGGCTATGATAGCAGACCCTTGCAATGGAGACGAGTTGAGCGGCACGGTCAATGAACGGCCAGGCGATTCGTCGTCTGTGAGCAGTGAGCTTTGAACCATAGAGGGCGGCGTCACATGCGATAAGGGAACAGAGTGGGACTTGTCGTGCGAGACAGGCGCCTCTGGATCCATGGGTGACATGTCGAGACTCAATTCAAGCTCACGCCATCGCTGCTCACGCTCCTCGATGGGTGAGAAAAGGCGCGTATTTCGCACACTGTCGGCATTGTCTGGACTGAATGGCGTTATTTCATTATGGTCAGCCGCGCCAGGCTGTCTTTCAATGTCGATGGGCATGGTGGCAGAAGCAGGAGCAGTGACAACGCAGCCTGTTTCTATATCCAATGTCTTTGCCGCCGCTGCCTCAGTCACCAAGTCTCGAACGTAGCCAGGATGCGACGCAACCACTGTGGCAAAACACCACGACAGCATAACCCAAGGAACTAAGAATCCAACCAGCAGTCCAATGCCTTCGCGCTTGGATCCCAACGCACTCTCTTTCTGCGCAATCATCGGATAACATACTCGCCACACATAGATGGCACACGTCCACATGATACAAACAGCCACCAACACTGGATTTGCATATCGGATCCACCAGGGATCAGGCCTTGTGCTGTTCTGCACACCTATTCGCTGAGCTACCCCGATGCCGAGACGCGCAAGCACGCCCTGTGATGCGCCACCCGGCATCGAAACGCGTCGTGTCTCTGCGTCGGTTCAGCTCTTCACACAAAGGCACGTCGCCAATGCTCACAATAACACGCACGAACTCCGCAATTCGGTCTGTCCTCTCATCCCACCCCACTTCTGCTGAATCAATCCATCAGTGATGCACGTTTTGTCCTATTTTTTTTTTTTCCTAAGCCATGGCCCCACCACCCGCCTCCACACTCTTGCATTTCGACCTGGGCGTAGTCTGAGCATCCTGTTCTAAGGCCTTGTAGGACCGCTCACGCGCGCACGTCCGCTTCATTACTACAGACAGAGCCTTGCCATCCATTCACTACCCTTTCATCGACCCGCATCCATTGTCGCTGCTAGGTCAGACCTCATGAGCCACATCAAGAGGCAACAACGGCGCTGGGTGTCGCTGTTAGGCTCCGTGATTATTGCGTTATCAGCAGGCAGCACCTATGTATTCAGTTCATACGCGCCCCAACTTCAAGAGGCATTGCATCTGTCGAGCACGCAGCTCAATATCCTTGGTCTCGCAGGCAACTTGGGCATGTACATGTCCGGGCCAGTATGGGGACGATGGATTGACCAAGCTGGTCCCTATGGTGCTGTGATCAGTGGTGCGTTTCTGGTGTTAACAGGCTATGGTATGCTGTCCCGAGCGCACAAGTATGCGTGGACTGATATGCCTGTGCTGATGCTCTCTTTCTTTTGTCTGTGCACGGGTCTGGGTAATTCAGCAGGCAACAATGCAGCCATCAATGTGCAGGCCAAGAGTTGGGGAGAAGACCACCGTGGATCAGCTATGGCACTTGTACTCTCAGCGTTTGGGCTTAGTGCCTTTGTGTACTCGACACTGTCACACACGTTCTTCACCGGCAATGTTACAGGATATTTGGACATGCTTGCACTCGGCAGTTTCTCCTGCTTTATTGTCGGCATGATGCTGATCAAGATTGTGCCGCCCAGTGAGGGTGAGCAGGCGCAACAGACTGCGTCGTCGTCACAATATGAGCGTGTGCCAGATCGGGAAGACCCAGAAAGAGATGCAATGCCGGGTCGCAAGCCTCTACGCCGCATGCGCTCGTCTTCGGAGACGAGTGCGCGTGTTATAGCATGGATCCGCGATGTCCACGAGTCCGAGTATGGGCACGCGGATGACGACCAAGTCATAGACGAGCGAGATCCCGGCACAACTGACATTACAGGGCTGCAACTTGTGCGCAATGTGGACTTTCTCCTTCTGTTTACCATTCTAGGCTTTCTCAGTGGCTCAGGCCTTTTGCTCATCAACAATGTCGGCACCATAACTCGCGCACTTTGGGACCATGCCGAGCGTGAGAACAGGCTGGTAGTGGGGAAGACCACTACGACATGGCTTGAGTCGCTCACTGGTGTGGGTGCTGAATTCGTGAAAAAGGCCGGCAAGAAACAGGCCGTGCAGCGTGTCCAGGCCTTTCAAGTGTCTTGCATCAGCGTCGGCAATGCGCTGGGTCGGATTTTGATTGGGCTCGTGTCAGACTATCTAGTCTATGTGACGCAGCGTGCATCGTATCGAACGCTGCTGCTGATACCAATCGTGCTATTGGCTATTGCGTCGCAAAGTCTGGCTGCTTGGCCCGGTGTGATAACTACTGTGCACCGTCTGTTGTTTGTGTCGGCCATGACCGGTCTCATGTACGGCTTCCTGTTTGGTTTGGGGCCCGTGCTTGTGTTTGAATGGTTCGGCGTCAGCTCATTCAGTGAGAATTGGGGCTGGATGAGTTTTGCGCCTGTGATTTTTGGGAATGTGTACAATATCATGTTTGGAAGGTATGTAACGCTTGCTTGTGCGCGAGTGAGAGGGAGAGAGATCCGCGCGCCTTCATCGTCGGGCAACTAACACGAGTGTTTCTTTATTCTTATTATTTATGTTTTTTTTTCTTTGTTCTTTTTCGAATGTTCAACGCCATCAGAATATACGATTCCAATGTCCCTGAAGGTCGTCATCATGTGCACCGCTGCCTCAAGGGTGAAGAGTGCTATCGCTCCGTCTTCCAATTCACGACGGCAGGCTGTATCTGTGCACTTGTCGTTTGCGTCGTGTTGATCATGCGTCGCATCGATGGGTTGGTGCAGAAACTTCGTTCCTTGGTGATTCCTCGTAGACTAGCTATTGAATAGCCGTGAGTGTAACTGGTCATGCCGCGCTTGGACAATATCTCCCAAAGGCCACGTCGTGCACGCCACATCCATATCAGTATCGTCGAGTTCGTCATCAAGCCATGCGTCCTCACTTTGACTCGTGTCCCGGTATGCGTATGAGACGAGCTTTTCACTCGCGTGCCGAGACAAAAGAGCTTCGCTTCGAGACACAACGTGTCGCAGTTTCGTTGCCAGAAGCTGGTGTGCCAGGTACGGCCCCAAGGTGTTGAGCCGGATGGAGCAGGACATGAGATTGCGCGCTTGTAGAAACAGGTTAACATGAATCATGCGCTCCACGGAGAGACCAACACAGCAAGAAAACACCCCCGTACAGATGGCAAGATGTCCCGCCAGCTCGGTGGCTGAAAGAGACATGGCACCCGATGAGAGCTTTGCTCCGCCACGCCGTATGCGCAGGCGAAGCTGTTCGACCAACGTGCGTGCACGAAAAGCATGTGATTTCGGCTCTGGTTGCGCATGCTCGTCGTCTTTCGCGCCTGGGTATGGCGCAAAGGACCGCATGTAGAGTGTCAAGAGCGCCATGCCTTGGATCAGAGAGGCTCGGCGCGACACATGATTCAGCAGGAGCGTGTGGTGATGCCAATCAAGCCTACCAATAGCATCTAATGCACGCTCATCACCTTGCACGTACTTGTCGGCCAAAGCATAAGCTGCGCACATGTACGGCAGCACACTGGTGGCATAGTTGGCTAGCGTGTGCTCGACGAACGATAGCGTCGATGACACGAGTTGGTCCTGACCATGTGTCAAGAAACCATGCGAGTAATACGATTCGAGGCCGGCTGAGGCAATGAACCCGCCTGTCGGCAGATTGGAATCACTGAGTATCAGTACAAGGTAGTCTTCTGCCTCACGATCTGTCAACGACGACACCATGTTGTGGAGTAAAAAAGAGACGTGTCGTCCCAACTCTGTTGGACAGAGGGAGAAGCTCTCATTCACGCTTCGGCTGTCTATGTATACATGATACAAGAGAGAGACACAGAAATTGAGACACAGAAATTAAGACAAAAATGAGAAATACGTCGTGCACGTCTCGCTATGGGGCAGAGGGAGTATCTGTGTGAGGAAAAAAAAAAAAAAAGCTGGAAAGCTCCCTCTACGCAGGGGGAGCTGGCGTCGCGTCTGTGGCCGACGGTGTGGCAGCATTCTTGGGCGATGCCGTCTGTTTCTGGGTCATACCCGCCTCCCCGGATGCATCCTTCGTGTAATGATCCACATTCATGTCATTCAGACCCAGCACTTCATTCTGCTCAAAAGAACGCGTATAGTTTTCGACATGCAGCTGCTCATCGGGATCTGGCGCATACGGGTTCTGAATGTAACTGTCGGCGAGTGGGTCGTCCAGAATCACCGTGTACGGGCACGCCTCAGCACTTATGGCCCGTTTCAACTTGCCAAGAAAGCCCTCAAATGCATTCACATCCTTCTGGGCAGCCGAGTCGCCGCGCAAAAGCACCTTTTCATACAGTTCATCGTACACGTTCTGGAGAAGACCTTCCAGCGTCGTGAAGCGGCCGCCAAGAGTGCCAGGGGCGAGATACAGATCAATTTCAGGGATAGACAGACCCGCACTCTCGGCCTTCAGGATATCGCGAGACAAATCCTCACTGTCATTGACACGCAGCGTAAGCTTGCGCCCATGGTCGCTGATCGCCGAGCCAGATTTCACTTCATTGTCGCGGTAGCCACAGTGATCACACGCTGTCGACATGATAAGAATATCCTTGAAGTAAGGGATGTTCACTTTCTTCATGTTCGTGTTCACAGGCGCATTGCAGCTTGAGCAAGTGCCCGGGAACGTGTAGATTTGCTCGTTGTCAAACTCTGTTTCACCCGTCTCTTTGTCGAAGCCGCCGCCAGCACCGTTCGCTCCGCCATTCTCTGCACCCTGTGATCCTGCTGCTCCCTCCTGACTTTGTGTTTGTGGGTCGCCCATGATCCCAAGCGCAATGTTTTGCTCCTTGGTGCGTGCATAGTCTCGCTTACTCCATTTCACGTCAGCTCCGCCGCTGCTCTCGATAGGGCCCGTGTACTCGACGAAGCTGTTGCCGGACGGATCATCGAGTACGACCTTGAATGGCCTGAGTGGCTGCGCATCTTCGGTGGCGGTTGCGGATACGTCTGTCTCGTCCGATGCGCGCTCGCCCAGCATCTCACGCAGCCTTCGACAGAGATCCTCAATTTTCTCGTACACATCAGGCTGCAAGTGCTTCCGCACGGGCTGATCCATACCAAGATCACGCAATGTATCCTGCAGAATGCCCTCAACCGTTGTGATTTGGCCACGCCGTGCTGGAATTTGCAGCTGCAGTTCGGGGACGCTCAGCGTACAAAACTCCGACTTGATAATCTGCCTATTCATGTCTTTTTTGGTCGTGATGTGGATCGTGTACGTGCATCCTTTCGGTTGGATCTCTCCAGCACTTTGGACTTCGCTGTTACGATTTCCACAATGGGGGCATGAAAAGCTCATCACAATCACCTCGCGAAAGAATGGGATGTATGTGGGCAACAGGCGCGTGATGCCCTGCTTCCCACACTCCATGCACAGTGATTCGATCTCATGCATCGGTTTGTTTTCTTCATTTTCGAGGACTTGCTCACCAATAGGGCGAAAATGTGTTTCGTCACTCATGGTGGATGTCGTGTGAATGAGAGAATGCAAGAAATTCAAAGACCAGGAAAATCTCGCATTGTCGCGGTAAATTCCTGACCTATATGCTAGGCGGATCTCTCGTTTCTCCACACACGCATGCAAACATACGTGCATGCACACACTCTCCCACTTTTCGTGGAGGTGCGTCTCGAAGCTGGCAGAACCAGCTGGGTTCGTCACGAAACGCACCTCTCTTTCCATACTCATTGCCTCTTCAGCCATCGTGACATCGGCCTCGTTCCTTCGTCGTTGCACACGGTTCATGAGTGACGCCAAACGCATAAAGCTCGAGTCGAGTCACCGGCCTATTATTGTGACACATTCCGGCACATTCCATGCAGACGAGGCACTTGCTGTGCATCTGCTCTCGAAGCTGCCTGTATTGCATGATGCCGAGCTCATACGAACGCGTGATCCAGCCGAAATCGCTAAAGGCACCATTGTGGTCGATGTAGGTGCCGAATACGTGCCTGAAAAGCACAGGTACGACCACCATCAGCGCGGATTTTCCGAGACGTTTGATGCCGAGCATAAGACGAAGTTGAGCAGTGCCGGACTTGTCTGGAAGCACTTTGGCCGTGATATCCTCACAGCGCACTTGAACTGCTCAGCTGATGACAAGCGCATCCCAGTTTTATACAAAAAAATGTATGATGACTTTGTCGAGGCTATCGATGGCCACGACAATGGAATACCTCTGTACCCTGGAGTCAGTGAACCGCCTGCGTACCGATCGCGCACAGACCTTTCCTCTCGAGTAAGCTACATGAATCCTCGCTGGAACGAGACATGGGATGATGCCGATCTCTTGGCCCGCTTCCGTCGCGCCTCGAGCATGGCAGGTTCAGAGTTCTTTGACCGTGTGAACGATGCTGTCGATGGTTGGTTCCCTGCCCGTCAGCTCGTTGTCGACGCTCTTCATGCACGCAAATCGTTTGATGGTGCCGATGAAAAGGGTCGGATTGTTCTGTTCCAGCGTGCTGTAGCATGGAAGAGTCACATCTTTGATCTTGAGGAAAGCATGAACATTCCCGACGATGAGAAACCACTCTACATCGTCTACCCTGATGAGTCGAACAAATGGCGCGTACAAGCAGTGCCTGTCAATCTCGAGAGCTTTGAGAGCCGTAAGGCTCTGCCTGAGGCTTGGCGAGGTATTCGCGACGAGCAGCTCAGCGGACTGAGTGGCATTCCGTCCTGTGTGTTCGTTCATCAGTCCGGCTTCATTGGTGGAAATCAAACCAAAGAAGGAGCTCTCACTATGGCCAAAAAAGCGCTTGAATAAACCTGGACACTCTGTTTTGCCCGCCTCTTCCTGCCTTCGCGCTTTATTCAGACTTCATCTTCGTCGATGACCATGGACCCGCCTGGAGAAACCGCAACCCTCTGTATGACAACAAATATGCTTCCGTCTGGCCCCCTTTTTGATCTACCGTAGTCCACTTCTTTGTGTCACGCTAGCTCGACCACATCCAATTTTGTAGCACCCTACCGACGATGCAATACGTCCGCCAGTCTAGGGAGCATCGTGTTAGGACTTTTGCGTCCTACGTTGCTCGATTTTCGCTTGGTTCTTTTGTTCTGGACTATCGTTCTCTACGTTTCTTGATCGATAAAAAAAACCTCGTCAGGATATCCAATGTGTTGCCCCGTTTTTGCAATGGCTTCGCTTCCGACGCAAGCGTATAAATCTTGCTAGTTTCAGTACATGCTGGCGTTATACGTGATGTACGACTTAACGTCGCGTGTGTATAGGGCTAATTGGTTGTTTGATTCGTGAAACTAACTTTACAAAAGCCATTACATACATCCGATGCCGTACATTACCCCAGAAAGACGAAGGGCTAAAGAATCGTCAAGGACGGCTTTCGCGCGCCTTGCCCGCAAACGCTATATGCAGCCGTGCTTGCCTTGTACAGAGAGAGAGAGAGAGACCTCTGCTCACACTGATTATGAAGAAATGGGACTCACATGTCACGCGTCGACACTAACAACCGGCGTAAAAAATGTGAGATACCTATCGAGTTGGATCGTAAGGACCTTGTTGATCATTTGAATGAGTTACCATGAATCGGATATACATGTACCTAACACGCAAACTCATTGGCCTGCTTTCCCCTCACACAGCAACGCACAAGTGGCTTGCTAGATAATTGGGGGAGCAAATATAGTATATACGTGGAATGTCCTGCACGCACAACGTCTCATGTCATTGGTATCATTGTAAATTACTATTCAGCCACCACGTGTCTTAGCGGAGGGAACGCCGTGACATTGCATGCAGAGTCTGGGGTTCACAGGCTGAGCCAAGAAGTCGACGCAACACCGAAGTGTAGAATAAAACAAAATATTTACCAATGATATTCATGCGCTGAATAGCTGGGTGAGAGTTTGAATAGAGTCGCTTTCCCGTTGGTGGATTGGTCGGTTCTTTATGCCTCCGACGACGGCATGCCTGCCATCCGTGTCTATGTTGCATAAAACACGTGCAGTCTCGCCACAATTCATATTCTCATCGCTCTGAGTCGGTAGAATAAGTGGCCCTGATTGAATCACTCTCGTACATTCTCCCATCACACTACTACTACCCCCTACTACTAGTGCGAATTATCTATACTTGCCATGCTGTGCGAGAAGCCCTTAGTGCTCCTCCTCGCTGCATGCCTGGCATTGGTCGTTGCCTTGGTAGAGGCGAGTGAGCGTCAACCGCATTTGGAGCTTCATCGCGAATTGCGCAAGAGAAATGCAGCCTCAACCGACCCGTCTGAACTCAATGGTAAGACATTCGATTATGTTGTGATTGGTGGTGGCCAAGCTGGTCTGGTTGTCGCCTCTCGCTTGTCTGAGAACCCTGATATCTCAGTCGCTGTCATTGAGGCCGGTACCTCGGGCACTGCCAAAAACGAGTCGGAAAAGATTGATATACCCGCAGCCAACCTGTACAATTCACCTGGCAAGACGTACATGAACTGGAAGTACAACACTGTTAAGCAGCCTCAGCTTAACGATCGGGTGACGTCTTGTCCTCGTGGAAAAGTTCTGGGTGGTAGCAGTGCTATCAATGGTCTGTACTACGTTCGCCACAGTGTGGGCGAGCAGGACGCCTGGGGCAAAATTGTGGATGACAAGGAACTTTGGGGCTGGAACAACATGTACAGGGCCATGAAAAAATCTGAGACATTCACAGAACCAAAGAGTTCTGTGGCAGATGTCGATCGAATTGTGGCTGAGCCGAATTCCCACGGCAAGGATGGCCCTATCCATGCAAGCTGGCCCGCTGTACCATTTGAATGTACTGGTGCATTCATCAATGCTAGTGTCGATGTTGCCGCGCCGTTCGCAAATGACCCATATGCTGGTACGAATCTCGGCACGTATGTTGCGACGTCGAACATCAACCCAACAAATTGGACTCGCAGCTTCTCGCGCACTGGCTACTACGACCCATTCGTGTATCGCTCGAATCTTCACGTTCTCACGCAGCATTTGGTTACAAAGATCAACTTTGATAAGAGTGGTAAACAGCTGAAGGCAACGGAAGTGAAGTTCAAATCGAGTCCAGACTCTGACGAGTACACCGTTAAAGTCGGGCGTGAGGCCATCATTAGTGGCGGTGCCATCAATACGCCCCAAATTCTTCAACTCTCAGGTATCGGTGAAAAAGGTTTCCTGAAGTCCAAGGGTATTGATGCTGTACTTAATTTGCCAGGTGTCGGTTATAATTTACAGGATCACGTGTCTGGTGGTGTTGAGTGGCAACCCAAAGGCACTACGAAGCTGCCTCCTCAGGACTTGAAGCAATCTAAGGAAGTCAACTCGTACACAAACAGTGCAGTGGCCTACCTAAATGGTTCACAAGTCATGAAGGATCAATGGGGCACGTACCTTGATCAGGTGAAGGGTAACAAGTCGAAGGCCGTAAATGCATTGCCAGCTCCCGACTCTGTGAAGAAAGGCTACGATCTCACTTACCAGACTGTGCTGGACACGATTCAGAATCAGATTGCGACAATGGAAATCCTTTTCTCCACGGCATTTGGCAAGATCCAAGTCCAAGCTGCACTGCAACACGCGTTTTCACGCGGCACTGTCATGATCAACTCGAAGGATCCTTTTGAGCCTCCAAACATTGACCCTCGCTACCTCGAGCAAGAGTCAGACATGTTCATGCTGCGCGAAGGTTTCAAGGTCGCTCGTAGCATTGGCGAAGCAGCACCATTAAACTCGTATCTGGAGAAGGAGACAAATCCTGGCAAAGATGTGTCGAGCGATTCCGACTGGGAAAACTTTATTCGGGGCCGTGTTCAGACGGAGTTCCACATCAGTGGAACAGCGGTGATGCTTCCAAAGGACAAAGGCGGTGTCGTGGACAAGAACCTGAGGGTGTACGGCACGTCAAACTTGCGCGTCATCGATGCATCTGTTGTACCGTTTGTTGTTTCGTCGCATTTCATGTCTCTCGTGTATGGTCTTGCGGAGATCGGGTCTGAAATCGTTTTGGACTCGTACAAAAACTCCAATGGTAACAATAATCGCAATGGAAGCGGAAACGGTAATAACAAAGACGGTGCCAGTAGCGGCAACAACAACAACAACAACAACAACGGTGATAGCAAGAACGACAATAAGAGCGACAGCTCGAGTAACAAGAACGACGATGGCAAGAACGATAATAACAGCAACCAAAACTCTCAGCCTAATTCCGGAAGTAAGGCGTCGAAAGATGGCGATGCTTCCGGCAATAGTCGTGATGCTGCTTCCAGTGTTCATACGTCGAACCTCTTGTTGTCTCTTATGGTGAGTGCCTTGATGGCCTTCACCACTGTGTACATCTCTCTCTAAGCTACAACTCTTCTCGATCACACCATGAAGTATATTCAAGCAAAATCAAATACACCTTTCTCATGCTATAATGACACTCACCATTCTTGTAATACTTGTGCGTATGCTTTTGGCATTCGCCTTGGCGCACTTCCATAATATTGTGTAAGTAACATACTTTTGTACGTCTATGTTTCATATTAGGGATCCGATAGTGCAATTTTCAGAGAATGTTACTTGCATGAAGAATTGGGTCGTGATTGATCTGCGCATATGATTCTAAGTTGTGGCTACAGTACACTGGTTGATCGAGCCATGCTATACTACGGCTTCATCGAAGCGATCAGGACACCAACTACTCTGAAATGCAGTATCAGTTAGATAGACTGCGGGTGATTACACACACATTCAATTCCATGATTCACAATCGATTACGAGGCTTGTATTGTGGCAGTAATGCTCGTCGATAACTTGAAAAGTTCAAACTACTGTCAAGGTATAGTGAGCTGCTTTTCTCATTCCCAATGAACCACGTTTGGATGAAAAACGTAGGTGCATTACACATAGCGGCGCGTCTTGTCTCAAGTTAATGGTTTTTCTGGAGCCATGCTTCCATTTCCGATGCACCACAGCGCTCGCGATTGATTCGGCGATCTCCTTTTTCCGTTTGCGATATAGATAAGTGCCGGTACAGTGCATCGAGACGTCGGATAGCTGTAGCTCGACGTTCTTCTGTTTTAGCATCCGGAGCATCCATCGTCGCTTCGCCAAACATTTTCGCAGTCAAGGGCGGAAGTCCGTACACTTCATCTGCATATCCTTCGCGCACAAGCCAGCCGCGCAGACGGTCGACAATCGCCTGTCCACGAACTTTGGTATAAGACGAAGAAGGAATGGATCCAGCAGTTGCTTCGCGAAAATGAGCGACTCGCGACATACGCGCCTTTTGTGGATTCCATACACTTTCTAGCGCCGCTTCAGGCGTGCGGGCATACACACCTTCTTCCAGGGCAGCATCATCCTCTGGTGGCTGAATACTCTCGGCTTGTCGGAATGGTTGAATGTCGTTTCCGGTCCCCGTTTGCAATTTGGCGAGGTTTTCGTGCATCGCGTACTGCTCGCGGCTCATTGAAAGTCCCTGCGAGGGCGATGGTGGACGCCAGGTCTCTTCTAGATGAACGAGGGGCCGCATCGAGTCAAATTCATGGGACGGCGCACCCGCTTCAGGTGCATGTAGCTCCGACTCAATTGCATCAATGAATCGGTGGCCATCCTGCTGCACTTTTACAGACATGTAATGCGGATTCTGTTGCCATGCGCGCTCCATCAGAGCTGGATTCGAATCTGTCTGTTCAATGCTTATGTTGCTGAGAATTGCATTGGGCCCATGCAGGGCTGAACGCTCATGCTGAAATGCATCAAATTCCGTATTGCTCTCACGAGCCGTTTGCGATCGAAAGTCCGGCACACGCCAGTTCGTAGAGCTTGCACCTCCTTGCGCATGTGAACTCTCCAGAGCTTCTCCAGATGGGCCGCTAATTTTCTCGCTTTTACCATGGGTCGCTAGCCAGAGCCGGCTGTCGTCACCCATCGCTGCTTCTTGCTAGAAATCAACGTGTGGGGAATGGAAGTTCTCGCGTGGGGGAACGAAAGACTCGCACAATCCCAACCGGCCACTCCTGCACCTCCACATGGCGGAATCAAATCGTGGCGCACTTTTTCAGACCTATTGTGCCAGAATCTGGCACCTATTAGAGAAACCGATTCCGATGGAGGGCATTGAGAACCACAGCACTGCGCATCTCTATCTAGACCTCCATGACTGCATACAGGTGGCAAACGTTTTTTATAGTTTTTGCGTGCTTGGCAGCTTGTTTCTGTGCATATGCAGACGCTTCGAAGCATAAAAATAAAGACAAAGTGTTATTTTCCGACCTAAAAACGCTGACTTTTTACCGCGGACGCACAACAACAGCACGGCGTCTCGAACCCGTCCAACAACTTACATGCGAGGGCCGTTTATGCCGGAGGTACCAGCCAGCAGTGATCCAATGCGAGAGTCGTGGTGATCAACAGTGGCGATGTGAGTCGCAGCTTCCACCTTGGGCACAGCTGGGTGCTGTGCAAGTATCGTGCGAAGGGTGGGACTATGCAGAAGACCAATATGTACTGCGTGGCTCATGCGCTTTGCGGTACGAACTCTTACCGACGAGTAAGCGGATGAGCGGCCGGTGGGAGTCGATTCTTTTTAGTGTCCTGTTTTGGGGTCTCGCTATCTTTATTCTTCTATCCTTTCTTCATGCATGCCTTGGCTCAGAGAATGACCTTCCAGGAGGGGCTCCAGACGCAGGGCCTAATGATGCTCCTCCGCCATACCAGAAGCATCCAGGTTCGACATTCTCGTCTCCCGTTACTCGGACTTTGTCTGCTTTAGGGCTTGGTGCCGTCGCTGGCTATCTTTTCCGCTCCCGAAGAACAGGTCCTCAGCCCATGTACGATGAGGCATACCGGCCGTTCCCGGCCTATGGCACCATGCCACATCACGGCGTATATTATGGGGATGCAGCGACGCAGCTTCAAAGCGATAACATAGCCTCTTCTTCATCTGCTCACACAAGCGCGGGCTTTGGAGGGACTGAAAACCGCTAAGCTCCCTACTCCCCTTTTTTCCAAGCCTACTCACTATGTAGTCGCACATACTGTACGTACCACACATGCGCTCAAACTTGTACGGACAATGCAATCAACGAACCTCCACCTCGATTTAGTTCAGGCCTCACTTGCATTCTGCTCCATGCTCATCAACAAGATGAAGGTTGCCGCCTTGTTGCCGCTGTTGGCCTGTGCCACTCTATGCTGGGGGCAATCAAAGAAAGAAATTTCAAATATTTTGCTACAAGACAAATATGTGATTCGCTTTCAGAACAGAACAGTTCCCAGGACAGAAGCTTTGCAGTGGCTTGGCGAACTCCCAGGAACACCGGCTTTGACATCGCCTGACTACGCTGACTGGGACGGTGAGGCCAAGTTTAATGTATATCGGATTACTGAAGCAGAGACATATTTATGCCGTGTACCTCTCTTCGATAACACGTTTGTTAGCAAGGCCCCTGACGACAGGCGCATGCTATCGAGCAGTGAGACAGACAGAATATTGTCACGCGGACTCGAGCTTCTTAAGAACCTTACCGACAGGCCATTGAATATTGAATTCGGATATTTCTCGCATGTTCTTCGATACCAGAAGTATATTCTCCAGTTCCCACGTAACGATTGGAATGATAACAATGTGGTGGCCAAAGTCGAAGGGAGAGAGCAACTACCGGAGGGATATTACCTGCTAGGCATGTGGAATAGTGATGTCAGAGTCAACTCGCAGATTGCGCCCTACTATGATGTTCCCTCTGCTGATCTCGAGGAAGAAATCATGGCACCCAGGACCGATGATGCTCTCTACATACAACAGGTGTGGCAAAACGGCACAATTTGCGACTTGAATGGCCTTCCTCGAATGACAACTGTTAAAGTACGTAAAAAGCAGCGCTAACAGTCTCAGTATTACTGCGGCCCTACCACAAGAATCACTAATCTGGCTGAGGTACTCACATGCAATTAGTACGTCTTTCGATCGACTAACATGTCAGTGTGCTTGTCGTCCAAACCGAGGCATTATGCCAAGATAATATGTTTCAGCCGCCTAAAGTTCAAAAGCCACATGAAATTCAGTGCCGATTGGTGACGCCAGACAATGAAAAGGAACGGGAAGAGTATCTGAACAAGGTCGATGAGCACCACGGTGTGAAGCACAATGGCGATAAGCAAGTTGTCGATACGACCTTGCAGTTCGTGGACAAGATGGCAGCGAAAGAGGGTGATGCAAAAGAAGTTCACGTGTCTCTTTTGAACAGTGACGGACAATTGTCGACGGACCTTGAGAAGGTCCTAGACTCATTTCTCCATTCTCGCAAGCATACCATATACCCTGTCTCAAATCAAAATGCAGCGAAGCAAGCGGAAGAAAACAAGGTCAACGAAGAGTCTCCTACGACATTGGCTGAAGCGTCCCAATCTACAGAAGCATCGGCAGAGCCGCTCGACGACCGCTTGCAAGACTTGTAGCCAAACGTACACAGGCCACTTTCATACAAACTATGATTCTTCTCGTCCTCGAGTAAGGAATGGCCGAGCAAACGCGTCTTTCCATCTTGATTTAGTGCCTGTGTAAGTACATGAAAGGTATCCTATGCCTATTTAGTGATGCGCAAGTCGAAGTCGCCGCTGAGATCTACTTTCGTCATGATGCTGCAGGGCTTCGACGCACTGCTAACAGGATCATATGTGCATTCACTGGACTTGGAAATGGCTTCGCACTGATGCAAAGAAGTTCCTAGATACTAGTGAGTAAAAGCAATAAACATAATGACCTGCTTTGTTCGCACTGCAGGCCCGGCTATTGTTCTGACATAGTTTAAGAATATGCGCATCAACTCGAAACAAATCGATTCCCAAATCTCCTCCACCACAGCGATCCTGAGATCTGTTGACTGACCGCTCAACGACACGTCTGTG